>Ga0302202_10002906_pt1 | contig 19269 bp, 17 predicted proteins | sample II_Bog_N3_3_FD_194579 | JGI IMG/M metagenome (GOLD analysis project Ga0302202, IMG submission 194579) | Peat permafrost microbial communities from Stordalen Mire near Abisko, Sweden - II_Bog_N3_3 | ecosystem: Environmental > Terrestrial > Soil > Wetlands > Peat | place: Sweden: Abisko...
GCACGAACCAGCTCGCGATGGTGGCGGGACTGGCCACCCTGGCGGCGTTCGACGACGAGGACATCCTCGACCGGGTCCAGCGCACCGGGAAGGCTTTCACCAAGGCGCTCGAACCGCTCGTCGAGAAATACGAGTTCCTCCACGAGGTGCGCGGGAAGGGACTGATGATCGGGTTGGTCTTCGGTGAGCCAACGACCCCCGGGCTCCGCCGCCGCTTCAAGATGGTCGAAGCGGTCCGCCCCGCTCTGTTCTCACAGATGGTGGTGACCCCGCTGTTCCACCGCCACCACATCCTGACCCAGGTGGCGGCCGACAACATGAACGTCATCAAGTTGCTGCCGCCCTTGATCGCCGGCGACGACGAGGTCGAGCTGTTCGCCGACGCGCTGGAGGACGTCTTGGCCAGCGCCGAGCGAGGGTCCAGTCTGATCTTCGAGTTCGGCCGGACGATGGCCAAGGGCGCGTTGCATCGGGCCCGGCAGTGAAGCTCGCTTCCGGAGACCGGGTCCTCGTCACAGGGGCCAGTGGGTTCATCGGCTCGGCGGTGACGCGCCAACTGGTCGCCCGCCAGCAAGAGGTCATTGCCTTGGTTGAGCCGGGCGCCGATACCACGAACCTCGAGGGGCTCGAGGTGAAGCAGGTGGTCGGTGACCTCCGCAGCCTCGACAGTGTGCAGAGCGCCGTCAACGGCTGCCGGGCGGTCTTCCACGTGGCGGCGCTGTACCGCTTCTGGGCCCGTGATCCCGACGTCTTCTATGCGATCAACGTGGACGGCACGAGGAACGTGCTCGGGGCGGCAACGGAGGCCGGGGTCGAACGGCTGGTCTACACCAGCACCGTTGGCACGCTCGGGCTCGAACACGTCTCGGGCTCCCAGTCGGCCGACGAACGGTCCTTTCCCGATGTGCGCCATCTCTACGGCTCCTACAAACGTTCGAAGTACGTCGCCGAACACGAAGTGCTGCGGGCTATCGCCGAGGGCCTGCCGGCCTCCATCGTCCTGCCGACGTTCCCGGTCGGGCCCGGGGACCGCGCCCCCACGCCGACCGGCAAGCTCGTCCTCGACTTCCTCAACGGCCGGATGCCGGCCTACGTGGACACGGTGTTGAACGTGGCCCACGTCGACGATCTGGCTGCCGGACAGGTGCTGGCGCTCGAGAAGGGCCGGACCGGTCGCAGTTACATCCTCGGCGGGGAGAACATGACGTTGGAGCAGGTGCTCGCCGAGTTGGCGGTGCTCACGGGGCTCCCGGCTCCGTATGGCAAGGTGCCGAACTCGCTGGCCTTGGCGGTGGCCGCCGTGTCCGAGTTGGTCGAGGGTCGGCTCCTCCGTCGGCACCCGTCGGTGCCCCTGGAGGCAGCGCGGATGTCGACCTCGCGCATGTCCTTCGATACCTCGCGGGCCCGTGAGGAACTGGGATATGCGCCCCGACCCGCGCTCGAGGCGCTCGAGGCGTCCGCCCGCTGGTTCGTCGAAGCGGGCATGGTCCGTGAGAGCAGGGCGAGCCGGATCCGCTGGTCCTCCGGTCACTGACGCACCCGCCGGCGCGCCAGCCGTCCCGTATCGGGCACACTGGTCGCCGTGGCTCCTCAGTTCATCTACACCATGCGTGGTCTCTCGCGCTTCTATCCGCCCGATCGTGAGGTGCTCAAAGGCATCAACCTCTCGTTCTATCCGGGGGCGAAGATCGGTGTCATCGGCTCCAACGGCTCAGGGAAGTCGTCGCTGCTGCGCATCATGGCCGGTGAGGACGACGGGTTCTCGGGAGAGGCCCGGTTGACTCCGGGCTTCACGGTCGGGTACCTGGCGCAAGAGCCTCAGCTCAACGAGTCGAAGGACGTTGCCGGGAACGTGGCTGAGGGCGTGGGCGAAGCCAAGCAGTTGGTCGACCGCTACAACGAGGTGTGTGCTGCCTTCGGTGATCCTGATGCGGATATTGACGCGCTCCTCGCCGAGCAGGCCGACCTGCAGGCGAAGATCGATGCCGCCGGCGCCTGGGAGCTCGACCGCACGTTCGAGATCGCCATGGATGCCCTCCGTCTCCCCCCGGGGGATGCCGACGTCAGCACGCTGTCGGGCGGTGAACGACGGCGGGTGGCACTCTGCCGGCTGCTCCTGTCCAAGCCCGACCTGCTCCTCTTGGACGAGCCGACCAACCATCTCGATGCCGAGTCCGTGGCCTGGCTGGAGCGGACGCTGCAGGTCTACCCCGGCACCGTGGTCGCCGTGACGCACGACCGCTACTTCCTCGACAACGTGGCGGGCTGGATCCTCGAGCTCGACCGCGGTGCGGGCATCCCCTGGGAGGGGAACTACTCCTCCTGGCTGGAGCAGAAGCAGGCGCGTCTGGCGGCCGAGGAAAAGGCGGACCGTTCCCGCGAGGCGTCGCTCGCACGCGAGCTCGAATGGATCCGGATGTCGCCCCGCGCCCGGCAGAGCAAGGGCAAAGCACGCATCACGGCCTTCAACGAACTGGTGACCGAGGCAGAATCCGCCGAGCGGCGGGCCGACAAGGTCGAGTTGACCATTCCGCCCGGCCCCCGGCTGGGCGACCAGGTCGTCGAGGCGACCGGCGTCGTGAAGGCCTTCGGGGACCACCTGCTGATGGATGGCCTGTCGTTCACCCTTCCGCCCGGTGGCATCGTCGGCGTCATCGGACCGAACGGCGCCGGCAAGACGACGCTCTTCAGGATGATCGTCGGCGAGGAAAAGGCCGATGCCGGCACCGTCACGATCGGGTCATCGGTCCAGCTGGCTTACGTGGACCAGTCGCGTGAGTCGCTGACGTCCGACGCCACGGTCTACGAGGAGATCACCGGCGGGGTGGATCGGATCATCGTCGGGGGGCGTGAGCTGCACGGCCGCGCCTACGTGGCCGGGTTCGGCTTCAAGGGGAGCGACCAGCAAAAGAAGGTGGGCCAGCTCTCGGGGGGGGAGCGCAACCGGGTGCTGTTGGCCAAGGTCCTTCGCAGCGGCGGGAACGTCCTCCTGCTCGACGAACCCACGAACGATCTCGACGTCGATACGTTGCGGGCGCTGGAGGATGCGTTGTTGGCCTTCCCCGGTTGCGCGGTCGTCATCAGCCACGACCGGTGGTTCCTCGATCGCATCGCCACCCACGTGCTCGCCTTCGAGGGGGAGTCCGAAGCCCGGTGGTGGGAGGGGAACTTCAGCGACTACGAGGCGGATCGCCACAAGCGGCTGGGCGTGGACGCCGACCAGCCTCACCGTCTGCGCTACAAGCCTCTCGTCCGCGACTGAGCGGGACGCGACCCGGCGGGCATCTCCCACAGGGCGCTGACGTCCTCGTACGCCGTCGTGCAGGGGGGGCCAGCGGCCACCCACATGCGTGGCGGCGGTGCACCGTCCCCCGACTGCACCCGCACAATGCAGGACGAACGGGTCCCGAAGGTCTCGAGATGCACGCAGTTGGCCGCGTTCGGCCGCTCCTCGCCCTCAGGGTTTCGGTGGTCCGCCAGGACCCGGCGGAAGGCTGCCGCCACCTCGTCACCGTCGGGGGTGACATGGAGCCCGGCCCGCACCAGGTCGACCTTGGGTGACGTCTCGCCGAGGGCGCGGTTCTCCAGTACGTGGATCCCCGGAGGCAGGGCGATCGCCGCGGCATCGCCTGAGCCCGTGAAATCGACGAAGAACAAGGAGTCATGGTCCCCGACCAGAAGCCAGGAGCCGTTGTAGTCGGCGGGGTGGAAGGCCGAGAGGAGTGCGGCAACCGCGCCGGCTGCGGTGGCATGGCGGGCGAGCTCCAACGGCAGTTCACCCCGTGATCGCCGGGACGGATCCTTGGCGTCGCCCAAGGGCTGGTTGGTCAGGCCGGCGCAGACGCCGTGCTCGTTCACGGCGAGCCACGTGCCACCCGACACCTCGTCCCGGCCCCCCACCACGCGCGGTGGTCCCTGGTCGAGCACCGTGACCGCAGTCGATGGTCGATTGAGGACCTCGTCGCGGTTGGCGCCGACGATCAGAGGCTCTCCGTCCACCACTCGCGATGCCACAACGAGCAGGCACACGCTGTGCACCCTACCGAGCGCCCGCCCGGGCCACGCCCCCAGCCGCTCGACGACGGACCCCCTCGTTGCCGACGAAGGGCTACCGTGCCGGACCGATGACAGACCGTTGGCAGGAGAGTGGCGTCCCCAGGGGCGCCGACTACGACCGGCGCTTCGAGGACCTGGCCGCCGCCGGGATGGACATGCACGGTGAGGCGGCACTGGTCACCTCCTACGAACCCGACTCCGTGCTCGACGCAGGGTGCGGTACCGGCCGAGTAGCGATTGAGCTCAGCCGGCGTGGCTCCACCGTGGTCGGGGTCGATGTCGATGTCGACATGCTCGAGGCGGCCCGCGCCAAGGCACCCGAGCTCACATGGGTGCACGGCGACCTGACGGACCCGGGGCTGGACTTCGGTCGGACCTTCGACGTCGTGGTGATGGCCGGCAACGTCCTGATCTTCGTCCCGCACGGCACCGAGGGCCAGGTCATAGAGAACGCGGCGAAGTGGTTGCGCCCCGGAGGCCGCCTCGTGACGGGCTACTCCCTGCGGCCGGGCGCGGACGCCTTCGGCCCCCGCCGGCACGACATGGTGGCGGCCCGTTCGGGGCTCGTTCTCGAGGACCGCTGGTCGACGTGGGACCAGCACCCCTTCACGCCGGCCGGCCATTACGCCGTGGCCGTGCACCGGCGGGAGGTCTGAGCCCGCTCAGGACCCGCCGCGCAACAGAGCAGCAACTTCCTGGCCCCCTGGTGCACTGAACGTGCGGGACAACCCCATTTCGTTAGTCTTCGGACATGGCAACTGAGGACCTCGATCCGATCGATCACCACATCATTGAATTGCTCTCGCACAACGCCCGCCGGACCATGGCCGACATCGGCGAGCAGGTTTCACTGTCCGCCTCCGCCGTGACCAGGCGTATCGAACGGCTGGAACGCAACGGCGTGATCGCCGGCTACACCGTCGTCGTCGACCACCGCAAGGCCGGTCGCCCGATTCAGGCCTTCACCGAGGTGCGGTTTGCCGGCACGGCCGACCTGCAGGAGATCAAGGAGACCGCGATGCAACTCTCCGAGGTGCAGGCCGTGTTCACCACTGCCGGTGATCCGGACGCGCTGGTGTGGCTCCAGGTGCCCGACGTCGAGCGCCTCGGGCAGGTCATAGAGCAGCTGCGCCGGCGCGGCCGCGTCACGGGAACCAAGACCCTCATCGTGCTCGATACGTGGTCACGTCACCGCGCCCTCGAGGCGAACGGCCTCCCGGCTCGCACGTAGTGCCGAAACGGTACCGGGCGGGGCCGATCACGGCCGCGGTCGCCGTCATCGCATTGTTGTTCCTGGCGGCCGGATGCAGCAGTCAGAGCCCTGGGAAGTCAAGCGCCGCCACCACGACCACCCGCGCCGCCACGACCACGACGGTGGGGCCGGCGGGCGCATGGTCCAAGGCGATCAGTGTCGCCGCCGGCGCAGACCTCTCCGTCGTGACGTGCTCCGCCCCCTCCTCGTGCGTGATGGGTTCGACCACCGGCCAGACCTATCGGCTGTTCCTGGACAAGGTCAGCGCGCTCGGCCCACCCGTTCCGTCCCCCTCACCTCAGGGCGGCGCCTACGTCTCGTGCGCCGGCTCCGGGTTCTGCGCGGCGGCGCCCAACCTGAACCAGGTGGCGTTCCTCAACGGGTCGTCGTGGCAGCCGCCGGCGACCATTCCGGCTGCCCAGGGCATCACAGCGATCGACTGCACCGGGCCCACGTTCTGTATCACCATCGACGGCGAGGGGAACTCGTTCGCCTACAAAGGCAGCGGCTGGTCCGGCAACATCGGCGCTTGGGGGGCGGCCAACCAGATCTCCTGTGTGTCCCCCTCCTTCTGCGTGGCGGCGGAGGGCGGGCCCTCGATGTTCAACGGCTCGACCTGGACCCAACCGAACGACATCGACAGCCAGGGGCAGCTCAACTCCGTCTCCTGCGCCTCGACCACCTTCTGCATCATCGTCGACAGCAACGGAGCGGTCCTGACCTGGAACGGGACCAGCTTCTCGGGCCCCGTGTCGATCGCCACCGAGCCGCCTCTGACGGGCAGCAACGCTTCGGGCCTGACCGCGGTCTCGTGTCCCACCGCGACCTTCTGCCGCGCCGTCGACTCCATCGGGCGGGTCTTCGCCTGGAACGGCACGACGTGGAGCGCCGGCACCGAGATCGACAACGGGCACGCACTGACGAGCATCTCGTGCCCGACGGTGTCCTCGTGCGTGGCCGTGGACCGCTCGGGCAACGCGTTCGTCTCGAGCTGACTACCAGGGGGCGAGATCGGGTGGATCGCCGCGTCCGATGACCCAGGACAGGAGTGCGGCGGGGTCGCTTCGTTCCGCCAGACGCGGCAGCTCCCGCGGCAGCCAGACCTCGACCAACGCGGGCGGGAACGGGACCGGCCCGAGCCCGAGATCCCCGTGATGCACCACCACCTCACGCCAACGCGACAGCACGGCGTCGCGCGAGTCCTCCACCACACCTCTCGATGTCCGCGACGGGGCATCCCAGGCGGCGGGGGAGAGGCCGGCCATGGTCCGCTCGACGGCGTCGGCGGTCCGCTGGACGTCGCGCACCAGCTCGGCCGCCGGACGGCCGGCGCCGGCCTCAATGTCGGCGGCCCGCTGTGCCAGTCCCCCGGGGTACTGGTCCCGCAGCTCGCCCCGCGTCGCGCCCTCCAACCGCCACACCACGCTGTCGGCATTGCGGGCGATGTGGGTCAGGACGTGGCCGACAGACCACCCGGGCAGCCGGCTCGGCCCGCGGGCGACGTCATCGGAAAGTCCGGCGATGTCGGCCACGAGTGTCGCGTGGGCGGCCGTGCACCCGTCGACGAGGACCGTCGGCGCGCCCGATCCTGTCATGGCGCAGGGATGGTGGACTGCCCGTCGAGCATGTCGGCCATGACGGCGCGGATGAATTCGTCCGCTTCCTCGGTCATGCCACCGGCCACCCCACCGTAAATGGCGCCGGAACGGGGCGCCTGGTCCGCGTGCTCCTTGGCGTAGGCGACCGCGTCGGCCAGGTCGGCCGCGAACTCGGGCACCACCTGGGGCTGGGTCTGCGGCCTCGTGACCGCCATGTGCAGCGCGTTGGGGTACTGCTGCCCGTTGAAACGCCATCCCCTCGTCCGCATGAAGTCGTTCACGTGGTAGATGTCGAACTCGTCGGAGGTGAAGGAGAAGAGGAACGTGGGCTTTCCCACCAGGCGCAGCTCGGGGTGCGACAGCACCGCCTCCTGCATGGCGACCGACGTCTCGAAGATCTCCCGCGCGTAGCCCAGATAGCCGGCGTGGCCGTACTGCACCATGGCGGCCCAGGTTGCCGCGATCAACCCGCCCGAGCGGGAGCCCTCCATGCCGGGCGAGGTGTACTTCCCGCCGCTCCAGTCGGTCAGGTAGAAGTATTGAGCATTCCTGATGGCCTTGGACCGGAAGCTCAGGACCGAGGATCCCTTGAAGGCATACCCGTACTTGTGGGTGTCGGCCGACATGGAGGTCACACCCGGGAGCGCGTAGTCGAAGGGCGGGATGTCGTACCCGAGCTCGCGGCCGAAGGGCAGGATGAATCCACCCAGGCAGGCGTCGACGTGGAGCCCGACGCCGCGCTCGAGTGCGAGGTCGGAGAGGTCGCTGATCGGGTCGACGGTGCCGTAGCCGTAATTGCAGGCGGACCCGATCAGGGCCACGGTCTGGTCGTCTATGTGGTCCCGCACCCAGTCCACATCCACCTGGGTCGTCACCGGGTCGATCGGTGCCCGCCGCAGTTCGACGCCGAAGAGGTGGCACGCCTTGTCGAAGGCGGGGTGAGCCGTCTCGGGCTTGATCACGTTCGGTCGCGTCACGCCACGCGTCTGCGCCGCGTACTCGCGGTAGGCGAGAATGGCGTGCAGAATGCTGCCGGTCCCACCCGTGGTAACCAGGCCGCAGGGATCGTCGCCGGCGGCGACCGCCGCTGCACCGTGGTGCAGGTCGAGCGTCATGGCGATGATCTCCGCCTCGAACTTGGTCGCACTGGGGCACATGTCCCGCTGCAGGACGTTGACGTGGGCGAACAGGCCGAAGGCCTCGTTCATGAAGTGGTAGTGGTCGTGGTCGCCGCAATACATGGTGCCCGAGCACTTGCCGGTCTCCCAGAAGGCGTCCTCCTCGGTGGCCATGGTGCGGAGCTCGGCGAGCACCTCCTCCCGACTCATGCCCTTCTCCGGGAGGACGCGGTTGACGGCGAAACGGTCGGCGTACGGGTAGTCGCTCATCGGTGTGACCTCTCCTTCGGGCATGGCCGTCCTTCGGGCATGGCCGGGTGGACGCCGACCGCCGCGGCGTCTCGGCGTCTCGGCTCCCGGTCCCGAGACTATGCAACCGGGTCGATCGTGCGGATCAACCGGATCAATGCGGATCAGTGGGTCAATCGTGTGGGCGCTCCGGTCGACGATGATGGCCCCGTGCCACGTCCGTCCCTGCTGACCTCGCTGCACGGCTACCAGCGGGCCTGGGTGAGTGGGGACCTGGTGGGGGGGCTCATGCTCCTGGTCATCGCCGTTCCCGAGCAGCTGGCTACGTCCCGGCTGGCCGGCATGCCGCCCATCACGGGGTTCTACGCTTTCGTGGCGGGGACCGTGGTCTTTGCGCTTCTCGGCTCCAACCCCCAAATGTCGGTCGGGGCCGACTCGACCATTGCGCCGCTCTTCGCCTCGGGGGTGTCCGCCCTCGCGTTGACCGGTTCCCCCCATTACGTCGAGCTCGTGGCGATCCTGGCCGTGATGATCGGGCTGATGGTGATGCTGGTGAGCGTCCTTCGGCTCGGCTGGATCGCCGAGTTCCTCTCGACGCCTATCGTCACCGGGTTCCTGTCCGGCGTGGCCGTCATCATCATCATCCATCAGCTGCCCGACTTCTTGGGGTTGCCCTCCACGACCGGCTCGAACGCCCAACGCGTCGGGTCCGTCTTCACGCATCTCGGCGAGGTGAACGGGTGGACACTGGCCATCGGCGTCGGTGTGCTGGTGGTGGTGTTCGCAAGCGCCCGCATCGACCGCCGCATTCCCGGCGGGCTGATCGGCCTCGTCGGCTCCACGGCGTTGGTGGCCGCACTGGGGCTGCAGGCACACGGTGTCGCCGTGCTCGGCAAAATCCAGAGCGGCGCCCCGCACATCGGACTGACCGGGCTGTCCTGGTCCACCCTCGGAAGCCTGGCGCCGCTGGCTGCGGTGGTCGCACTGGTCGTCGTGACCCAGACCGCGGCCACCACGCGCGCCTTCGCCGAGCAGGGCGGCTACGACGTGGACGCCGGGCGTGACTTCTTCGGCGTCGGCGCGGGGAGCGTGCTGGCCGGACTCGTCGGATCGTTCCCCGTCGACGCCAGCCCGCCCAGGACCGGGGCCGTCGCCACTGCAGGCGGCCGCACCCAGGCCGGCGCGCTCGGTGCGGCGTTGGTCGTGGTGCTCCTCATTCCGGTGGCCAATGTCCTCCAGGACCTGCCGCTGGCCACGCTGGCGGCCATTCTCATTTACGTGGCGCTCCGGCTCTTCAAGCCGGGCGATCTACGGGCCATCGCCCGCTTCGACCTCTTCGAGTTCGGGCTCACGTCGATCACGTTGCTCGCCGTGGTCCTCATCGGAGTGGAGCAGGGGATCGGCGTCGCGGTGGGGTTGGCCATTCTGGACCGGATCCGATTGAGTGCCCGGCCGCAGCTCCACGAGCTCGGGCGTATTCCGGGGACCACCAGCTGGGCGCCGCTCTCGGCCGAACCTCGGGCGGCCGAACTCCCCGGCGTCCTCGTCCTCTTGTTCGCCACTCCGATCTGGTACGCCAATGCGGTGCGCTTCCGGGAGGAGGTGGCCGGCGCACTCGCCCGCAAACCCGACACGACGGCCCTCGTCCTCGATGCGCTCGGGATGTCCGACGTGGACTTCACCGGCTCGCGGGAGCTGAGCCACGTGCTCGACGCCTGCGAGCGCGCGCACGTCGTCTTCGGCGTTGCTCGGGCGGGCAGCCACGCGCGCGACATCCTCGACCGCAGTGGCCTGTCTCAGCGCATCGGCGAGAACCACTTCTACCCGAGTGTCAATCAGGCGGTCACCGCCTTGGCGGACGAACCGCCGCCACCCTCCTGATGCAGGTGGTGTAGCAGCCTTCAGCCCGACGGTCGCGCCCGTGACCCGGCGCTCACCCTGGTCCACAGGGCCGAAGGGCGCGACGTCATGACCCGGCCACTCGGGCCGACGATGGTGAGCTCCTCATTGGCGTCGCCCGCCATGGTCCAGCCCAAGCGGTGCACCACCCCGTGGTGGTGTTCGCACAAGAGGACCAGATTGGGAAGGTCGGTCCGACCCCCCGGTTTCCACGCGACGATGTGATGGACATTGGTGAAGGTCACATTGGGACAGCCCGGGAAGCGGCAGTGCCGGTCCCGTCGCATGACCTCCCGGCGCTGGGCACCGGTCGGGAACCGCCGGGCCCGGCCCTCGTACATGGTGTGGCCCACGTCGTCGTCGAGGGCGACCACCACGGTGGCGTCACAGGCGATCCGACGCACCGTGGGGGCATCGATCAGCCCGTCACGCTCGAGCTCGCCGGCCAGGTCCGTGGCCGTGCCCGTGTTGTCGACCACGGCCTCGAGGGGGGCGTGGAGCACCACGACGAAGGGGCTCGGCACGGCGGCCGGGCCTGTTCCACCGGCTCGGCCTGTTCCACCGGCTCGGCCTGTTCCAGCGGCTCGGCCCGATCCACCCGGTGTCACGGCGTGGACCATGGCCATGAACCCGTCACAGCGGCGCTGGTCCAATGGGGTCCCACCCTCGGTCGGGACCGTCTCGGCCCAGGCGTCGACACAGGCCCGGGCCAGCGCATAGGACTCGGCCGGCAGCCCGAGCGTCATGGTGCGGTGCTGGTCATTGCAGCGCAGGTAGCGACCCTGGTGCGCAGAGCTCGCATCGGGCCCGGTCCCACGCCCCGCTGACCTCTGCGCCCGCATCTGGGCCACCTGGGCCAGCTCACGCACGCTGGACCGGCGCGCCTGGTCACACAGTTCCTCGTCGGTCTCGGGGGTGGCCACGTCGATGACGGCACGCACCTTGTCCAAGGACACCTCGCCCGCACACAAGGACCCCACCAGGTGCGGCATGTCCCAGGCCTTTTCCCCCACCTGGGCGTAGCCGCGCGCCGTGGGCGCCGAGACCCCGAAGCGCTCCGCTACCCAGGCCTGCACCGAGGCAGCCCCCTCGTTTCGATAAGCCTGGCGCCGGTCCATCTCGCCCAGGCGCAAGAGGAAGCGCCCCTGGCGGGCCGTCATCTCGGCGAAGTCCTCCTCCATGGCGGCCGCCAGTTCCTCGTTCGACTCGGCCGCGATGGCGCTGATCAGGTCGGCGCCGGGCATCGGGCGCGTACTCGTCGTCTCGGGCATCGAGGACAGAACGGTCCCGCCCGCCGGTGCGGAGTGCAGCAGAACCGGCGCGGTCAGCCGATCAGAAGGAGGCCGCCTCAGTTTCACGGGCCGCGAACGGTCCCAGAGTTCACACGGCCGTAGCCTTCGGCGGGATCTCGTCTGTTACTACTGGCGAGGTGGACAGCCGCCCCATTGCAGACCCGACTCCGTATCCCGTCCAGACCGAGGGGAGGGGTGGGTGGTGACAGACACTCTGAGCATCGGGCAGTCGGTCGACACCCATCAGAAGGCCCTGCGCATCAACCTGGATCCTCGCTGGTACGGGACGGTGGCCGAAATCGGTGCCGGTCAGGAGGTGGCCCGCTGGTTCTTCCGCGTCGGCGGGGCGGCGGGCACGATCGCCAAGACGATCTCCGCCTACGACATGGCCGTCAGCGACGCCGTCTACGGCGAGGTCGACCGCTACGTCTCCGAAGCCCGGCTGCAGGCGATGCTGGACCACGAGTACGCCCTCAACATCGACCGGCTGGGCGAGCGGCGGGGCGACAACACCTCGTTCTTCGCCTTCGCCGACACGGTCGTGGCGCGGAGCTTCCGCGGGGGCAATGAGTGCCACGGATGGATGGGCGTCAAGTTCCAGGCGCATCCACACGACGAACCGAGCCAGGTGGTCCTGCACGTGCGTCTGCTCGACGTCGAGGCGGCGCTGCAGCAGGAGGCACTCGGGATCGTGGGGGTGAACCTGCTCCACGGCGCCTTCTTCGAGCACCACGAGCCCGAGAAATTGGTGGAGAGCCTGCTCGACCGGTTGAGTACCGACCGGATGGAGATCGATCTCATCCGGTTCCGCGGCATCGAGTTCCGGAGCGTCGACAACCGGCTGGTGGCCTTGCAGCTGGTGCAGTTGGGACTGAGTGGCGTCGCCATGTTCGGCCCGGACAAAGAGGTGCTCCAACCGAGCGAAATCCTCCGCAAGAAAGCGGTCCTGGTCGAGCGCGGCAGCTTCCGCCCCACCACCGTGGTCAACCTGGACATGTTGGAATGCGCGCGGGAGAAGTTCGAGGCCGACCCCGCCGTGCAGGGCAAGACCGTCCTGGCCCTGGCCGAGCTCACCATGCGCAATCTTCTCGCCGGGGGGAACGAAGTGGACCGCCGGGACTTCCTGGCCCGTGCCGAGCTCCTGGCGGCCTGCGGACTGACCACCATGATTTCGGACTACTTCGACTACTACCGGTTGGCTGCCTTCCTGTCCGAGCGGACCAGTGAGCGGATCGGGATCGTGATGGGCGTCCCCAGCCTGATCGACCTGTTCGACGAACAGAATCACGCCCAGCTGCAGGGCGGCATTCTCGAGAGCTTCGGGCGCTTGTTCAAGAACGACCTGAAGGTCTACGTCTACCCGTTGCGTCGATCCGAGAGCGACGAGCTCGAGACCGTGGACAACCTGCACGTCGATGCCGCCGTGCGCCCGCTCTACGACTACCTGGCCACCCGGGGAAGCTTCGTCCCCCTCGACAACCACCGCGAGGAGTTCCTCTCGATCTTCAGCCGCGACGTCCTGCGCCGTATTGCCGAAGGAGACGAGGGCTGGGAGGAGATGGTGCCCCCAGGGGTGGCCGACCTCATAAAGAAGCGGGGCTTCTTCGGCTGCGTGCGATCGCCTGTCTGAGGAGTCGGGCGAGCCGTCGAGCGGAGGGAGTGGGATTTGAACCCACGGAAGCTTGCGCCTCGCAGCTTTTCAAGAGCTGTGCATTCGTCCGCTCTGCCATCCCTCCAGGCGGTGCAAGACGCTCATGTTAGGTGAGTGTCCTGCACGACCCGCTCATCCGCCGGCCCACTCGGCCAGTTCGACGACGACGCCGGGGCCGTCGAGAAACACCAGCTTGCGGTCGTGATAGTCGAGGACGTCGTTCCGAGGTGTGATCCCGTTCGCGGCCAGGTGCTCGAGCATGGCGGCCAGGTCGTTGACCCGGAAGCACACGTGGTTGAACCCGGTGCGGTCGAGCGTGCCCGCCCCCTCGTCGACGACACTCGGCGGCTGGTGGAAGCACAGCAGCTGGATCTCCTGGTGTAGGCCGGGGTCGGCTCCCTGCAGCACCAGGGTCACGTGGTCGGACTCCCAGCCGGGAATCCCCATGTAGTCCGCCACTTGGGGGCCCGAGGCCACCACCGCCAGGCTCTCCTCGAAGCCCAGCAGCCCGAAAAAGCGCCGCGCCTCGGGCAGGTCGGTCACCACGATGGTGATGTGGTCGAAGCCCTCGGTCCGTGCGGCCACCATGACCGGCGCGTCCCCGTCAGCCCTTCGCAGCCTGCTCGCGTTGCGACGCGTCACGGGCCCGGCTGCGCTGCCGACCCCGGATTGCCTGATCGAGCAGGACCTTGCGCAGCCGCACTGCTTTCGGCGTCACTTCGACGCACTCGTCGTCGCTGATGAACTCCAGCGCGTGCTCGAGAGAGAACGTCAAGGCAGGCGTCAGTCTTTCGAAGTCCTCAGCCGTGGCCGAGCGAATGTTGTTGAGCTTCTTCTCCTTGGTCGGGTTGACGTCCATTTCGTCCGCCCGGGCGTTCTCCCCGATGATCATGCCCTCGTAGACCTCCTCAGCCGGGCCCACGATCATGGTGCCGCGCTCTTGGAGGTTCATCAGCGCGAACGTCGTGGTGATGCCGCGGCGGTCGGCCACCATCGACCCGTTGCGCCGGGTGCGCAGGTCACCGTGCCAGGGCTCCCAGCCGTCGAAGACATGATGGAGGATGCCCGTCCCCCGGGTGTCGGTCAGGAACTCGGTGCGGAACCCGATGAGGCCCCTCGCCGGGACCTTGTAGTCGAAGCGCACCCAGCCCGTCCCGTGGTTGACCATCTCGAGCATGGTGCCCTTGCGCAGCGCCAGCAGCTGGGTGACCACGCCGAGGTACTCGTCGGGCACGTCCACGCTGACCCGCTCCACCGGCTCGTAGATCTTCCCGTCGATCTCCCGGGTCACGACCTGGGGCTTGCCGACGGTGAGCTCGAATCCTTCGCGCCGCATCGTCTCGACCAGGACGGCCAGCTGGAGCTCGCCGCGACCGAGCACCTCCCACATGTCGGGACGCTCGGTCGTGGCGACCCGGATGGCCACGTTGCCGATGAGCTCGGCGTCCAGACGGGACTTGAGCAGGCGCGCGGTCAGCTTCGTGCCGTCCTGACCGGACAGGGGCGACGTGTTGATGCCGATGGTCATGGCCAGGCTGGGCTCGTCGACGGTGATCGCCGGCAGCGCGACCGGGTTGTCGGGATCGGCCAGGGTCTCGCCGATGGTCACCTCGGCCAGGCCGGCCACCGAGATGATCTCGCCGGGGCCGACCGACTCCGCCGGCACCTGGTCGAGTGCCTCGGTCACGTACATCTCGGTGATCTTGGCCTTCTCGACCGTGCCGTCGAGTCGGCACCAGGCCACCTGGGTGCCCTTGACCAGCGTGCCGTTGTGAACCCGGCAGATGGCCAGCCGTCCCAGGTAGGGAGAGGCGGAGAGATTGCAGACCAGCGCCTGGGTCCCGGCGTCCTTCTCGAAGGACGGGGCCGGGACGTGGTCGATGATCGCCTTGAACAGCGGTTCGACGTTCACGCCCTCGACACCGGGCTCGGTGCTGACCCAACCCGCCCGCGCGTTGGCGTAGAGGATGGGGAAGTCGATCTGGTCTTCGTCGGCGTCGAGGTCGAGGAAGAGCTCCTCAACCTGGTTCACGACCTCGGCGATACGGGCGTCGGCCCGGTCGACCTTGTTGATTACGAGCACGACCGGGAGCCGGGCCTCCAACGTCTTGCGCAGGACGAACCGGGTCTGCGGGAGAGGGCCTTCCGAAGCGTCCACCAGGAGCAGGACGCCGTCGACCATGGTCAGGCCGCGCTCGACCTCGCCCCCGAAATCGGCGTGACCAGGGGTGTCGACGATGTTCATTTTGACGCCGCCCCAGCGCACGGCCGTGTTCTTGGCCAGGATGGTGATGCCCTTCTCGCGTTCGAGGTCGCCCGAGTCCATGACCCGGTCGGTCAGCTCCTGATGGGCGCCGAACGCGCCGGTCTGGCGCAAGAGCGCATCAACGAGGGTCGTCTTGCCGTGGTCGACGTGCGCCACGATGGCCACGTTCCTGATGTCATCGCGGGTCTCCATGGGGGTACCAACGATAGATGACCTGGGTGGGGTTTCTTTCAGCGCCCATTTTCGGCCGTTTCACGGCCGTTTCAGCGCCCTGTCAGCGGCGCTTCAGGCGGCTGATCGGAGCGGTGTCCCGGCCCCCCCGATCGCCAACTCCACCGCCTCCGCCCCGAGGGTGAGAGCCGCCGGCTCGGGCTCGACCCGGACCAGATGGCCCGAGTCGGGCCACCACCCCACGACGCGGCCGGGCCGGTCGTCGCCCCGCAGGCGTAGGGATTCGACCAGCGTGACGAGAGCGAGCTCGGCGCGCACGGAGCCCCGGCGCGGCCCGGACAGCACCACGAGGTGCGCGTCGGCAGTGCGTACGTCGGCCCGCCCGCGCAGGGCGAGCAGCGCGGAATGGGGACTGTCCCACCAGTGGTCGCGGCCGACGACCGGTGGTACGGCGAACATGGACCAGTCGAGGGCGCACCACAGACGGGTGGCCCAGGTAACGGCCTCGGCCCCGACGGCGGCGCGTCCGGCGGGCGAGAGGCTCTCGACCCAGCGATCGAGCTGCGAGGCGGAGGAGCTGCCGTCGCGCACCCAGCGCCCGGACTCGGCCAGGCGCGACCGCACCGCCTCGAGCGGGGAGCGCGCCGCACCTGCGACCAGGAGGCGAACCGCGGCCACACCGATCGGCCGTCGTGCCGTCAGGGCGGTCCAGGCGAAGGGGTCGTCGTGAACGGCGTCATCGGTGTCACTCCGGAAGGCGGTGCGCACCTCGTGGTCGGTGACGCGGAACCGGGTGGCGCCGGCGCGCCGGACGGCCAGACCGGCCAGCTTCGACTTCGCTTCGTCCAGGGCGGCGCGCCACGAGGCCGGGTCGACGGCGGAGACGGGCTCAACGAGCGCGTCCATGAGGCGGTTATCCATGTGCATTCGTGGGCCCTGCACTGGCCCGCTCCAGCCAGGCGGCAATGTGCGAGGCGATCGCCCGCAGATGTTCTTCGCGCACGTCTTCGACGCCGTAACGCCCCGACGCCGACTCGAGCAGGGCCAGGCGGAACGGGGGAGTTCCGCTCCGGAGTGTTTCGAGCAGGGACAGATAGTGCAGTGACCGCCGCGCCACGGCCCACGGTCCGTCGCTCGACAGCCCCACAGCGCAGAGCGACGCCGTGCGCGGCTGTGGCAGTCCGACGACGAGGTCGAACATCCCGTGCAGGACGATGCGGCCACCCCCGAGGGGGATGGCGACGCGGTCGTTGGTCCGGGCCATCCACCCCGGGGCGAAGCGGGGGACCAGCCCGCTCAGGTTGCGGGCGTGGACCGCCAGTGTCTCCGCCAGGACGGCGCGGGCGCCCTCGGGAAGGGACTCCGCGCGCCGCACGGTTGCCTCGTCCCCGGTCGCCCGCAGGGCCTCGAGCGCGTCGGCCAGTGGATCGTGCACTTCGCCCGTGTGGACGAGTTGGCGGAACAGCGCCTGCACCAGACGCGACAGGAGGACGCGGTCGGTCGCTCCGTCGCCCCGGTGGTCGGTCGCCGCCCCGGCGCTCCGGTCGCCCCGGTCGCCGGCCACCCAGTCGTGGCCGGGACCGCCCTGTTCGTCGTGCGGGCTCAAGAGCTGGCGTGGTCCGAGGAAGAGGGGAGGTGCGTGCTCTCCCCGCGCCGCCACGACGTCGTAGGCGGCGTCCTCGAGCCAGGCCCGGAGCCCGCCGGCCAGTCCCGGATCGAAGCGTGGGCGCGCGGCGGCGTCGCCGCGGAGCAGCGCCAGGACCTCGGCCCCCGTGCCTCTGTCCGCCGTGGCGTCGCCCGGAGGAGCGGGCCGGAACAGAGGGCGGGGTGCGACGAGGACCATCGCTGCAGTGTGCCCACGGGGTGTGACACTCCTCTACCCTGAGATGGTCATGGCATCCGCGCTCGTGCTGGCGTCGGCCGGCAACACCGCCTTCTTCGTGATCTTCGGGATCTTCGTGGTGGCGATAGTGACGCTGGTGGTGATCGTCATCCTCTGGGCGGTGCGCCACGACGTGGCCGGTCGCAGGGCGTGGCGCGCCCGTCAGGAGTCAAAGATGCAGCCACCGACCGACCCACCGAACGGGTCATCGTGAGCAATGCCCTCGACGACGCCGACGACGCCGACGACGCCGGCGACGCCGACGACGCCGGCGATGCCAACGACGTCGGCGATGCCAACGCCGTAGACGCCATCGACGCCAACAACGTCGTCGACGCCGGCGACGCCAACCGCTTCGCCGGCGGACGGGCGCGGTCGTTCGGCGAGCGCCTGCGCGCCCGATGGGCCGGCATCGGCCACCGGTCCAACGGCCACCGGCCCCCGGAACGGACGGCCTTCGTCCTCGGCGGCGGCGGCAGTCGGGGTGCCGTCCAGGTCGGCATGCTGCAGGAGCTCATCCGGCGCGACATACGGGCCGATCGTGTCTTCGGTGCCTCGGTCGGCGCCATCAACGGTGCGTCCTATGCGGGCCGGCCCAACCTCGAGAACGCCGAACGGATGGCCGACATCTGGCGTGCAATCAAGGGCACGGACATCTTCCCCCGGGGCGCGCTCGATGGTCCGTGGGCGTTCCTCCAGAAGCGCCCGTCCGTGCACGCCAACACCGGCCTGCGGGCGATCATCGAGGCGGGTATCGACTACGAGAACCTCGAGGACGCCATCATCCCGATCGAGGTGGTGACCACGTCGCTGACCGACGGCCGTGAGCGCTGGATCGGCCACGGCCCCGCCGTCGAGGCCGTCCTGGCCTCCTCGGCCATCCCGTCCATCTTCCCGCCCGTGATCATCGACGGCGACATGCTCGTCGACGGGGGCGTGGTGAACAACGTGCCGATCAGCCAGGCCATCGCCGCCGGGTGCGACCGCATCTACGTGTTGCTGTGCGGTCCGTTGCACTACCATCCGCCGGCGCCGCGCCGCCCACTGGAGGCGCAGTTGACGGCGTTCTTCGTGGCCATCCACGCCCGCTTCATCCGTGAGCTGGCGTCGCTCCCGCCGGGCGTCGAGGTGGTCGTCTTCAGCGGGGGCGGCGAGCCCTCGGGCGAGTACCGCGACTTCTCGGCCACGGCGACCCTCATTGAGGAGGGACGGGCCGAGGTGGCCGACGTGCTCGACCGCTACGCCGGCACCTCGCAGAGCCTGACGCACGCCACCCGTCCGGCACCGTGAGCACCGGCCGCTATCTGCTGTCCAACGACGCCCCCGAGGCGATGGACCGCTTCACGGCGTTCACCACGCTGTTCGACCCGGCCACCTTCCGCCATCTCGACGGGCTGGGGCTCGCCCCGGGCTGGCGGTGCTGGGAGGTGGGGGCGGGTGGGACCTCGGTGGTGACCTTTCTCTCGGAGCGGGTCGGTCCGGCCGGTCATGTCCTCGCCTCCGACATCGACGTGTCGTGGGCCGTCGAGGCCGCCGCCCCGAATGTCGAGGTCGTCGAGCACGACGTCGCCGCCGACCCGGCGCCGGACGGTCCCTTCGACCTCGTCCACGCCCGGCTCGTCCTCGTCCATGTGCCCGGGCGCGACGCCGCCCTGGCCACCATGGCCGCCGCCCTGCGCCCCGGAGGGGTGCTGCTGGTGGAGGACGCCGACCCGGCCCTGCAACCACTGAGCTGTCCCGACGAGATCGGGCCGCCGCAGGAGCTGGCCAACCGCATCCGGCGGGGTTTCCGTTCCCTCATGGCGGAGCGCGGCGTGGACCTGGCCTACGGGCGG
>Ga0302202_10002914_pt1 | contig 19237 bp, 28 predicted proteins | sample II_Bog_N3_3_FD_194579 | JGI IMG/M metagenome (GOLD analysis project Ga0302202, IMG submission 194579) | Peat permafrost microbial communities from Stordalen Mire near Abisko, Sweden - II_Bog_N3_3 | ecosystem: Environmental > Terrestrial > Soil > Wetlands > Peat | place: Sweden: Abisko...
GGGCCGCCGCGCCGCCAACCCTCCGCACCCGATAGAGGAAGGAATCACACGCCAAAAATAAATCATCATTGGCGTGTGATTTCACTTTCTTTTTCCGCGAAAAGGAGCGACAAGAGGGTCGGGCCTATCACGCCCGCACATCAAAGGAGACACGAAAATGACCAACACCCTCGAAGCCGGAACCTTCCTCAAGGCCGCTGGCTTCAGCCGCGCCTTCCCGCTCGACTCCGTTCAGTCCTGCGCCCGCGAATACGGCGAAGACGAAGTCAAGGCCTGGGATCGCGCCGTCGCCAACCGGCACGAAACCGCCTACGCCATCAACATCGGAACAGCTCTGACTGACGAACCCATGGCCGTTAAGGACGCCAAACGCGCCAAAGCCGCCTCTGACTTCGCGAACGCAACCGTCGTCGCAACCGGCGACGTCTTCCTGATCGAGGGCGTCGAGCAAGTCTGCCGCGTCAACGGCGAAAAGTTCTCCGACGCGATCGTGTTCCGGCCCCTCTAATGGCCAAGAAAATGACCCCCGCGCAGGAAGCCACCCTTGAGGACATCTTCAAGGGGGGCGACCTCCCGCCCCAGGCCCGCATCCTTGCCACCCGCATGGGCTTCGACAAGAACATCGTCATCTGCCACCGGATCGTTACCACCCCGGTCTGCCCGGAAGAGATCCAGGCCTACCGCATTTTCACAGACGGAAGGAGGGTGCGGGTATGACCCACAACCCCTACAGAGAAGCCGGGCACCCAACCCGCGCCGCCTACCTCCAATCCCTAGCGGATGAACACGACGCGCCGCTGGACACCGTCCTCATGCTGGCAGACCTCTTGGGTCCTTCCGAAGACTTCGACGGCCTCGTCGTCGCCCTTGAGGACGAATTCACATAGCAGCCCCATCCTTCATAACGTCCAACGGCATCCGCCGTTCGGCCGGATCAAGTTCTGCCCCGCCCAAGGACCCTGGATTGGCGCTCGCCACTCCGGGGTCCAAGGCGATGATCTTAGCCCCAACCGCCTGAGGCCCCCAGGTCTTGATCTGGCAGCGCGCCTCGCCGACGTGCCAACCCAAAGTCTTTGCCAGCGCCCTTATCGTCGCTGGCCGCTCCAGGAACTCAGAGTGTCGCCCGTCGTAAAGCTGTTCGCGTATCATCCCTACAAGGGATGAGTCCAACACAAAGACGTCCGTTGGCAACTCACCCTTGCCGACGGCCTCCTTGATCTCCTCCAGCTTGTTCATCACCAGCGTCTGGCCCGGTGAGTAGCCTTCCTCCACCATCTGGCGCTTCAGGGCCGTCCAAGGCGCGTCGGCTCCCCAATGGACAGGCTCGTTGTCCTTCAACCATTCCTCCAGCCACCACCGGACGATCTGCAGGCCTCCTTCCTGCGTCAGCCAGTCGTTGAGTTTCAACCAGAAGGCGGCAGGCCTCTTGTCCTCACTCGTGCGCGGGACCAGCCAACGGCGGTCGTCCGCCGACAACTTCAGAGCCCTCATCGAGTTGGAGCAGGCGAACACGTGGATCCAGTTATCAAGGTTGTAGGGCGCCATATATTTCTTCTGGACCGTCACATTCTTGTCGGTGATTGTGCTTTTGAGGGAGTTGTAAGCCTTGCTGCTGTGCCCAGCGTAAATCTCATGCACCACCGCCAGCCGCTTGTGTGCCAGCCAGTAGTTGAAATTGGACTCAACGAGCTCCTGCTCGGAGGGGTAGGACACATTGCTCTCGCCAATCAGGGGTGCCAGGATTTTCTCACCCAGCGTGCCCTTTCCGACGCCTTGGTTCTCTGACACCATCAAGACGCCGTAGTTGATCTTGATGTCCGGCCTACACACCAATGTCGCGCACCACCTCAAAACCTCCTCCCGGTCGCCTTCTTCCGGGAGCAGATTTTCTATGAAGTCGACCCAGAGCGAAGCGTCGCCTTCTTCCGGCTTGATGGTGCTTGGCTCAAATGTGTTGATGTATGTGCCCAAGGCTGACCCGCTGTAGATGCCGGGCGGCTCGCTGGGTATGTATTTCAACACCGAAGCCTTTGACGAGAACTCCCTGCGCAGGAGCTTCGCAGTATCATCAACATGGCTGAAGGGCGAAACGGCTGAATTGAACTCAGTGGTTCCTAACTGCCGGTTCGGCCAGTCCTTGTGGACGAACACTTCCGGAGTGACGCTGTGCAACCACTCCTCCGAGAACTCAGCCTTAATGGCCGCCGCAGGACGCCCCTTGCCGTCTGATGGGGGGATGAGTTCCGTGGCCCATGTCGCCGGCACCAACAGGGACGGGATGCTGGGGCCGACATAACGTCCGCCGCGCGCGAACAGTCCTTTTGGCATAGGGTCTGCCATGTCCCAAGACCCTGGGAACGCCTTGCCGAAGGTCAAGCCCTTCAACCCCTTGCCCCAGAACCGTGCGAAGTTCTGCAACACAGAAGTGCCAGGCGAGTCATTGTCGCAGGCGTAGACAACATCAACGGGCTTTTCGTCCCTCAGCTCTTGATAGTCTGTCCTGTGGGGAGCGAGCGCTCCGCCTATCATGCCCCAGTGCTGATAGTTGGCCAGGTCTTCTGCCCACGGATGATCCTTGCCCGCCGCCAGCAGGGCCTCGACAAAAGCAGCAGCCTTGGCCCCTTCGTGGATCATCACCTTTGCTGGGGCGGCTTCTCTCTTCTCGGGCTTCCAGAACGGGAGGTGTCCGTCCGGCTCCATGGACAGCCACTCGCCGGTGTCGAACATCACCCATGGGATGTAAGCCTTGACGCCGTTCTTCAGCATCCTTCGTTCCTGGACCATGATTATTCCGCCCGTCGCCCGGTCTCGGAACTCGAACAGTTCCCCGCGCGCCAGGGGCTTCAGGTCGTCAATGTCCCGCGCCTGGATTCCTTTGGGGAAGACGCACTTGATTAAGTCCTCCTTCATCGCCTTGGCTTCCTCGTCCGTCGGGGCGAATTCCTTCAATGAAGAAGTGACTGTGCCGTCCTCTTGAAGTCGTATCATTGACCTTTCTATGTAGTAGTGTCCTCTGAAGGTCTTGATCATTGCTCGCCGGAAGTTCAAAACTTCAGCATTGACACGAGCAAAATAATCCAACACTGACTTTGGATGAACGGACTTCATTATTTTCCCCGACTGAAGTTTGTTTTGGAGCGCGAAAGACAAACTTTCCTCTTAAATCGCCAACAGAAAAGTGTTTTTATGGACTGACCCGATAAAAACAGTTTTCTTTCTCTCCGGCGTGGGGCAGACTCCCTAAATCGCAAAGGAGATAGCCTTGAAATCTGACCTAACCGACGTCACCGTGCAGCTCGTCCATGAGACGGAGGCGGCCATTCTTGTAAGCGACGGCGACAACCAAGTTTGGCTGCCAAAGTCGCAGTGCGAATACCGCACCACCAGCCCTGGAATCATCGAGGTCACGCTCACCGAGCGCCTCGCGACCGAGAAGGGATTGGTGTGATGACGGACGTTGCACCCAGCTTCTTGGCCGACGCCGTCAAGGCAACGCCGCAAACCACGTCTGAGGACCGGCTCAAGGCGTTGCGGGCCGAAGTGGCCCGCATCCGCGACCTGCAGGCCGACAAAGGCGACCTTGAGGATAAGCTCAAGGGGGTCAACATCGCCATCAACAAGGCGCAGTTCACCACCCTGCCGGACCTGTTTGACGAACTCGGCATCAGTGTGATCGAGCTAGCGCCGGAAGGCAACCATCCGGGGGTGAAGGCGGAAGCCAAGCCCTACTACCGCGCCAACATCGCGGCCGACTGGCCGGAGGAAAAGCGCGCTGCCGCGTTCAAGGTTTTGGCCGACGAAGGCAGCGAAGACCTGATCAAGACCGAGGTCATCGTCCAGTTCCCGCGCGGGAAGCTTAAAGAGGCCAAGGAATTCGCTGCCACCGCCGAGGCCGTCGGCGCAGTCGCAATCGTTAAAGAGTCTGTTCACGCCCAAACGCTGCAAGCGTGGCTGAAGGAGCAGATCGAGAAACTCAAGAAGGTGCCTAACAAGACCACCCTTGAAGCCCTAGGCGCTGCCGTCGGCCGCGTCGTCAACCTGAAACCATTGAAGGAGACGTTCTAATGGCTGCCGCCAAAAAGGCCACGGGCCTGAAGGTCGTGGAACCTGAACAACTGCCCACCGCCGCCCTACCATCGTTCCTCGCCGCCCGCGCCAAGGAGGATGCCGGCAAGGGCGTCTCCCAGGCCGCCGACGACAATCTCGTCCCTCTGGCCTACATCCTCCAGGCCCAGTCTCCGCAGTGCAACAAGCGCGGCGCGGACTACGTTGAAGGCGCGGAAGCTGGCGCCATCTGGCTGCGCAACTCCGGCCTGCCGGCAATCAACGGCGAGGAGGGCTTCCTGTTCCAGCCCTGCCACTTCAGCAAGGACTGGGTGGAGTGGATACCCCGCTCCATGGGCGGTGGCTTCGCCGGTCGTCACGATGAGCGTCCGGCCGACGCGGTCGAAACCCAGGACCCGCAAAACCCGGACAAGATGCAGTGGATCCTGCCCAACGGTCACCAAGTCAAGGAAACTCGATACCACGTCGGCTACGCCATCATCGGCGACCAAGCGTTCCCCTACGTCATCCCGATGTCCGGCTCAGGCCACACGGCCTCCCGCGCCTGGATGTTTCTCATGGGGACCAAGACGATCGGCGGTGAACGCGCGCCGTCCTGGGCGGCACTCTACCGCGTCAAGACCAAGTTCCGCACCAACGCTTCCGGCGAATGGTTCACGTGGGACGTGCACGATGCCGGCTGGGTCCAGACTGAAGCCGAATACAACCGTGGCGCTGCCCTGAACCTTTCCTTCGCAACCGGCGAGAAGTCGATCGCGGCGGAAGACGAAGAGCAGCCCGCCGGGGACCCCGACACAGCCGCCATGTGACCCCGGCCTCCCCCGTTGGGGGTTGCGCGGCGATGTCGTAGCGGTGCTTGAAGGGCTTCTCCTTGTCCAACGAGCCGTAAGTCGGGGGTGATGCCCTGGGCCGCTGCCTATTTTCTGAGGGAGGGACCATGTCCGTAAGAATCATCGGAGCCGGAATGGCAGGCCTGCTGGCCGCCCACATGCTCCAACGGCGAAAGCCCGTCGTCTACGAACTGGCCAAGTCCCTGCCGAACAACCATTCGGCTGTCCTGCGCTTCCGGTCCGGCATCGTCGGAGACACCTTGGGCATTCCCTTCCGCTCCGTCCAGATGCTAAAGGCGACGTTGCCGTGGCGCAACCCGGTCGCCGACATACTGGCCTATTCCTACAAGAACACCACCGTCCGCCGTTCAGACCGCTCCGTCACTCAGGGCTTGGTCACCGACACCCGGTGGATGGCCCCGACCAACCTGATCGAGCAGATGGCCGATGGCATCAATATCGTTTACGAATTGAACGGTCTTGATGCCATTCAGTGCCAGAGCGAACACGAAGGCCCAATCATATCAACCCTCCCTCTAAGCGCCGTCTTGGCCACGCTCGAATACCCGCGCCTGAAGGAGGTCAACCCGGACGCCTTCGTCGCCCGCCCCGGCATCAACATCACGGCGACGATAGCCGATTGCGACGCCTATGTGTCGCTGCTGGTGCCGGACCCCAATTTCATCTTCAGCCGTCTTTCCATCACCGGCAACGAGATGATCATAGAATGCCCAACGCCCTTCGTCAATGAACCGGAAGTCATCGAGGCCGCCTGCCATCTTCTCGGCATAGCGCCGTTCGACGTCACCAACACCACCTCAAAGCTCAGCCGCTACCAGAAGATCCTCCCGCTCGACGACCACTGGCGCAAGGAGGCAATCTTCTGGCTGACGGAGCAGCACAACATCTATAGCCTCGGACGTTTCTCAACACACCGTCCGGGCCTCCTCCTCGACGACCTGGTCCCTGACATCAGGCGGATAGACCAATGGATTGGCAAGAAGGACGCTTATGCGCGGAGCAAGTCCCGATGACCCACGCAGGGGGAGCGAAGCCATTCAGGCGTGACGCGGTACTGGCGTACCTTTCCCGTCTGAAGGACCCGGTGTCATCCGAGGTCCTGCGCGACAAGTATCGCGACACCAACATGGGGGCCTGCATGGCTCACTGGGAGAAGAGGGGCTTTGTCGAGCGCAAGGGCAAGGACGGTTACTTCGTGCTCTGGCAGATCACCGACGCAGGCCGCGCAACACTCATCAAAGGAGACTGACCCAATGCCCACCGTCAACCTAATCAGCTACACCGGCCACGGCCACCCGGACCCACACTACGCAGCCAAGCTTCTGGCCTACACAAAGAACACGCGCCTCAGCCTGACGCCGGACGGCCTCCAGTCCTTCATGCAGAAGCCGATGAGCGACATCCTGCCGGAGCTGGACTACATGGCGACAACCATCGCAAGCAGCTGGGAGATGCTCGACCTGGTGTTTGCGATAAGTAACCTCAGTCGCGCGACAGCGCAACAAGTTACGCGGTCGCGCGATGTCTCCTTCGGTCCCGAAGTCGAGAAGCGCGCGTCCTTCGCCATGAGCTCCCAGCGCGTGACCGACCTCACCGACGTGACTTGGGACGTCCCACCGACGGTGAAGCACCCGGAAGCCTTTGACCGCGCAATGCGGACGGCGATAATGGAATACACAGACCTCATCACGTCCGGTGCCAGCCTCGAAGACGCGCGCGACGTGCTGCCCATGGGGGTGCACTGCAACCTGATCGCCAAATACAACTTCCGGTCGCTCGTCGAGATGATCAGGGCGCGGGAGAGTCTCCGGGTGCAAGGCCCCTACGTCAGCATCGTCCAGCAGATGAAGCAGGAGACGCTCAACGTCTGGCCGTGGGCCTCGAAGTTCTTCGAGGCCAAGAACGCCAAGGCGATCCGGATGATCGAGGAAGTCGCCCTGGCCCTCCGGCAGAAGCCGGGTGCTATGTATCAGGGCGAGGCCGGTACCCTGGCCAAGGCGGCGGACCTGCTCAAATGAGCCACGACTTCATCCTCGTCGACATCGACCACACCATGGCGGATGCCTATCCCCGCGACCACATGATCGGCGTCGAGCCTTGGGACTCCTATCACGAAGCCAGCATCAACGACGCCCCGTTCACTCACATCGTCAACATGATCAACCGCCTTGCCGGCTCCGGCATGCACGTCATCGGCTTCACGGCGCGGCCCGCAAAGTGGCGCAATCTCACGATGGTGTGGTTCATCAAGCACAATGTGTTTGTTCATGAGCTGCTGATGCGCGAAGACCTGGACTTCCGGCCAGCGCCAGAAGTTAAGCTGGAGCTCGCCAGGGCTCGCTTTGGCACGGACGAAGGGGTCCGCACCAATGTGGCGTTCGTTCTCGAAGACCGCGACGACGTCACTGCCGCGTTTCAGTCCATCGGTGTGCCGGTGCTGCAGGTCTTTGGCCGGAGGACGCCGGCATGAAGGTGCTGGTCTGCGGAGGGCGGACGTGGGGAGAAGTCGTTATCCCTAGGGGCGCACCGCCGCACCTTGTGGAGGCCGCCCGCGCTCACGCAAAGGCCCAGAAAGACACCCTTTGCCGCGTCCTAGACGACTTCGCTCCGCCAATCACATTCCTCATCCAAGGCGGGGCGCGGGGCGCGGACCGTTGCGCGTTGGAATGGGTCATGGCGAAGCGCCTGCCGAACAAGACCTACAAGGCGAACTGGGAACGGCACGGCAGGGCCGCTGGCCCGATAAGGAACCAGTTCATGCTCGACGACGGCAAGCCGGACCTCGTCCTGGCATTTCCGGGCGGCGACGGCACCGCCGATATGGTTTCCCGCGCCCAGAAGGGCGGCTACAAGGTTGTGGAGGTGAAGCTGTGACCGACCGCCCGGACGCCATCCTCCAGGCCGGAGCAAAGACCTTCGCCGAACGCAACGCGGCCTATGGCGATAGCTACATTTCGCACGGCTCCGTCATGGAAGCCTTATTCCCTGACGGGGTCGTTCTCAAAACGCCGTCAGACCACAACAGATTCTCCATCTTCCTCCTGATCACGATGAAGATGAGCCGCTACGCCAACAACTTCGCCAAGGGCGGCCACCAGGACTCGATTCACGACATCATGGTTTATGCATCAATGTTGGAGAGCTTAGATGAACAACGAACGGCCCCTGTTCAGGATTGACATCGACCGAGACGCCGTCACCCTTGAGGGCGTCTCAATCCAACGACCACCGGGCATCGCCCCGAGCCAATGGCAAGACTGGTGGCTGGCGGCGCGATCGACAACCAAAGATGCGGCCCGGCTGGCCGCTGAGGTTGAACGGCTGGAGCAGGTCAACCTCAGGCAGCGGAGCAACTTCTCCCCGGATCGGTCTTTCCGCGCGTGAAATTCCTTTCCAAGGGCAACTTTTTGGCCTTTTAAGTCGGTATCAAAGATTGACCTTGGAAGGAAGCTTGATGGAGGGTCTTCACCCAAAGACAAAGGAGCCGACAAGGAAAGAGTATCTCCTCAAGAGAATTGCCATAGACAAAAATGGCTGTTGGATTTGGAGGGGTCGTCCCGAAAAATATGGCACAGCCGAGTGGAACCGAGTTTCTGTGGCGGCGCATCACGCTTCTTATGAAGAGTTCATCGGACCAATCCCCGTCGGAAAAATCCTCAGACACACTTGTGATATCAGAGGATGCATAAATTGGGAACATCTCGTGCCCGGAACTAAAAAAGACAACCGACGTGATTTTATGGAAAGACACCCAAGGGCCAGGATGCTTTGCTTGGAAGCATCGAAAGCCGGGGCCAAGGGCGTCAAGAGGTTTTGGGACAGCATGACGCCGGAAGCCCGCGCCGCTTTTGTCAAAAGAAGGGCAAAGAATCAATTCAAAAATGGCGGCCATCCGATGCTTGGAAGAAAACAAAGGCCTGAATCAATAGCAAAAGCGAACGCTTCCAGAGCCGCCCGACGAGAGCGTAAGGCATGAAGATTTTCGTGTTCGACCTGGAAACGTCCGGCCTGATAGAGAACGCAACAGTCAAGGACGAACTGCTTCCGGACATGATCGAGTTCTATGGATGCTTGGTGGATCTAGAGACCGGCGAGGTTTCATCCGAAGTCGACACGCTCGTCAAACCCCGGCGACCGATCTCGGAGGAGATCACACGCATCACCGGCCTGACGAACGAAGACCTAGAAACCGCGCCTTCCATGCTGGAAGTGGCACCAACGATCAAGGCGGCGATTGAAGCGGCCCCGGCTGTTCTTGCCCACAATGCATCATTTGACGTTGAAGTTACGTCACTTTGCTTTAAGCGCGTTGGCGTCCCCCTCATCTGGCCAAAGCGGCGGCTATGCACTGTGGAGCAGACCATACATATGAAGGGCCACAGACTGAGTCTTACCGCTTTGCATACGGAGCTATTTGGGGAAGGATTCCCAGCGGCTCACCGGGCCAAGAACGACGTGATGGCCTTGGTGGAAATTTGCAAGGAATTGTTTCGGCGCGGGGACATTTGAAGTGACTTGCGGAGTTTACAAGATGTCATTTCCAAGCGGAAACTGCTACATAGGCTCCAGCAAGAACATCGAGACAAGGTTTGATCGGCAACACACTCCGGCATTGAAGCGCGGACGCCACGGGAATGTAAAGTTGCAAAGGGCATACGACAAGAACGAAGGGAAAACAAGCTTGTCGGTGCTCATAATTTGCCGAGAGAAGGACCTTTTACTTTACGAGCAGATATGCTTCACTGCGTTTCGCCCGTCTTATAATTGCTCTTTGATTGCTGGTCGCGTTGAGCATACAGAAGAGGTCAGGGCCAAACTAAGCAAAGCAGCGAAAGGAAGGCCGTCCCCGAGAAAAGGGTTGCCGCAACTTCCTCATGTCATAGAGGCCGTCAGGAAGGCGGGAATCGGACGGACGCCCTGGAATAAAGGCAGCAAAGTCCCTCTTACAGAGGCGGGAATCTTGGCTTTAAATTTTAGGCGGCTTAGAGGATTGACAGAGAAACAGAAGGCGGCTTACGAAGCGAAAAGAGGACGAGAAAAGACTAAAGCGGAGAAGGCTTATCATGAAAGGATGACAGGCAAGCCCGGGAACTCTCTGGGAAACAGAAGGACGGCAGAACAAAGAAGCAATATATCAGAAGCAATGAAGGGCAGAACTCCTTGGAATAAGGGCCTGATCGAGAATGCAAAAACCCAAGCTCAGTTAAAAGCCGTTGCCGCTCGAAAACAAAGACCAAAGACGGCTGCTGAGCTGAGGGACTATGAAAGACGCAAAGGTCGCATTCCCTGGAACAAGGCGAGGTCGACGTGACAGCGCGACTCCACACAGGCTACAGCTTCCGCCACGCCATCGGCCACCTGCCGGACGTCATGGACCGGGTCAAGGAATGCGGCTGGCCGGTGGCACCGATCACAGACCGCATGAGCACGTTTGGGTTCGTCAGATGGACTAAGGCTTGTAAGCAGGCCGGAATCAGGCCTGCTTACGGTTGCGAAGTCGCCTGCGTCCCGGCGCTGGGCGAGAAGAAGCCGTCCCCAGATTGGTGGGCCTTCTTAGCCAAGGACGCCTTGCGTCCGCTCCACGACATAATTTACCGCTCTACGCGCAATCCGGGGAAGGACCCCTCCCTCACTTACCATCAGGCCGTCAATTTGGACGGTCTGATTGCTATAGCGGGGGAAAGGGTCCAGCTCAACCACCTTCCACCGGCCCCCGACTGCGGCCCTGACTTCTTCATCGCCCTTTCCCCGGCCACGCCAAAGGGCCTCATTCGGCAGGCCAAGGAGCAAGGCTACCGTTTCATCGCCTCCAGCTGCAACACCTACCCCAACGAGAGCGACCTAGAACTCTACCGCGTCGCCCTTGGCTGGCGGGCCAGCACGCAGAGCTACCCGCAGCACGTCATGACGGACGCGGAGCTCCGTGAGTGGTTCACGGACGTCATGGGCCTGGACGCCGTGTTCATCGACCAAGCCTTCGCCAACCGCGATCACGCCTTGGAGCAGTGCAATGCCGTCATGCGAAAAGGCAAGTTGATAAAGCCAGAAAGGCCAGACACCCTCCTAAATATGTGCGTTGCCGGCGCGCAAAAACTTGGCGTAGACCTGACTGATCCGATTTATGCTGAGCGGCTGACGACAGAGCTCGATATGATTGCAAGTAAAGACTTCGAGGATTACTTCTACGTTTTGTCGGATATAGTCAGTTGGGCAAGAAAAAACATGGTCGTTGGGCCCGCACGCGGGTCTGCGGCTGGTTCTTTGGTCTGTTATTTACTTTCGATAACAGCTATTGACCCAATTCCATATGGGCTCATCTTCGCCAGGTTCCTAGATTTTAACAGGCCTGACCCACCTGACATTGATGTTGATTTTTCGGACACTAAAAGGCACTTAGTATTCGAGTATGCCGAAAAGAAATACGGCAAGGAGCGCGTGGCGCGGCTCGGGACCGTCGGCATGTTCAAGGCGCGTTCTGCCCTCAAGCAGGCCGGCAATGCCCTGCGCATCCCGCCCTGGAAGACGGACAAGCTGGCGGACAGCATCATCGAGCGGTCCTCCGGCGACTCACGTCTGATGAACAGCCTCGAAGACACCCTTATGGAGACCGAAGCGGGGCGAACAATCATGCGCGAGTTTCCGGAACTCGGAATATCCGCCCGCATGGAGGGTCACCCAAACGTGGCGTCTCAGCACGCAGCCGGGTTGCTGCTGACCGACGAGCCGATCACGGAATACGTCGCCATGGACGCCCGCACCCGCGCCGCTTGGTGCGATAAGAAAGATGCCGAGGCGCTGAACCTGCTCAAGATCGACGCCTTGGGCCTGACCCAGCTCAGCATCTTCGAGCGGCTGCAGGAACTCATCGGCGTGCCTATTGGGTCCTCGTGGTTTGATGGCATTCCCTTGGACGACCCTCTGGCGTTCGAGGTCCTCAACAAGCGCTATTACAGCGGCATCTTTCAGTTCACTGGGACGTCGCTTCGGTCCCTGAGCAGCCAGATCCAGTTCACCCACCTTGACGACGTCATCGCCATGTCCGCCCTGTGTCGTCCTGGGCCGTTGGCCAGTGGCGGCGCAGGAGCTTGGGTGCGGGGCAAGCAGGGGGAGGTCAACGTCAACGACATCCATCCCCTGCTCACCGAGCTCACCAAAGAGACCTTCGGCGTGGTGGTCTATCAGGAAACCGTCATGCGCATAACGCGCGAGATCGGAAACTTCTCATGGGCCGACACGGCCAAGATCCGCAAGTTGATGTCCAATAGCTCAGGGGACGAGGCCTTTGGGCGGTTCGAGGAGCAGTTCATGGAAGGCGCTCAGGCCAATGGTTTGAGTAAAGAACAAGCAACGGCCATCTGGAAACAGATCGACTCTATGGGTTCATGGGCTTTTAATAAAAGTCACTCTGTTGCTTATGGTATAATTTCGTATTGGTGTTGTTATTTGAAAGCACACTGGCCGGTGGAGTTTGCGGCAGCTACGCTGGATGCTGAATCTGATCCTGGGAAGCAGCTTGCAATGCTCAGAGAGATGGCGGCGGAAGGCATCGACTACGTGCCGGTCGATCCTGAACGCAGCGAATATCGGTGGACGGTTGGCGAGCGGGACGGACGAAAGATTCTCGTTGGGCCTCTGACAGCGATTAAGGGCATAGGACCCGCCAAGGTGAGGGAGGTGATGGAGAGCCGCCGTACCGGCCTCCCATTGCGTCCGGCCCTGGCCAAGCAGCTGGCGAACGCCAAGACTGAAGTGGACTCACTCTTCCCAATCGCCGACGCGGTGAAGGCACTTCACCCGGACCTAGCGGCCATCAACATCTACACCGAACCAACGCCCATCGTCGACGTGCAACCGGGCATCAGGGGCGATGTGGTGATAATCGGCTTACTCAAGAAAGTCAGCCCCAGAGCAGAAAACGAAGAGGTGAATGTTCAGAAACGCGGAGGGAAGCGAGTAACCGGACCGGACCAGTCAATAAACTTGTTCTTTGAGGACGACACCGGGGAGATCTTCTGTAAGGTCAATCGCTTTCAATACGAACGGCTGGCGCCGAAGATACTTGAAGGGAAGGCCGGAAAGTCCCTGTTTGCTATAAAAGGGCCGTGTCCTGCTAGTTTTCGGATGGTGGACGTGAAAGCCGTTCGCTTTCTTGGCAATCTCCCATGACCACCGACGGCGGACTGGCAGGCCTGTTCCAGACTCACCTGCCCAACTTCCACTTCCAGCGGATCGAGACCGGAGGCACCGGACTGGGCATCCCTGACCTCAACTACGCGGGCGAGGGCCGTGAGGGATGGATTGAGCTCAAGAAGTCCGACGCCTGGGCCGTGGACATCAGCCCTAACCAAATAGGCTGGGCGGAGCGCCGCCAGCGGGCCGGGGGCAAGGTTCTGTTGGCCGTGCGCCGCAAGGGCCGCCCTTACCCAGCCCTGGCCGTGGACTGGGAGTCCCTTTGGCTGTTCGCCGCGCATGAAGTCCGGTTCGTGGCTGAGAAGGGCTTGTTGGCCGCCCCTCCCCTACTGAAGGCCAACGGCAACCCGGCCAAATGGCCATGGCCAGAAATAAAATCACTGCTGTGAAAAATAATGCTTTCTTTTTCTGACCAACTGGCGCACAAAGAGCTCGGGCCAATCACGCCCGCATCAAAGGAGACACAACATGCAAGACCCAAATGCGATCGCAAAAGGAAGCACCCACTCGGTTGGGACGTGGTCAGCTGTTGGCTACGCCTACTTGCTGGCCCTCTTGACGTTGCCGAAACTACCTGGGCGCTCCTGGGGCGGAACTTGGGTGGCCAATCCCGGACCTAAAGGGAAGACCTACGCCAATTCCGACTGGCATTTGGCCAATGCCCGTTCTTGTTTCGAAACGGTCGACCTCGGAACCATTCAACGCTGACAGAACCCACCACCCCGCGCTCAACGCGCCCAAGCCCGGAGCCGGAAACGGTGGCCGGGCTGAAGGCGTGGGGATTGACCCCGTCATCAAAGGAGACGCCAACATGAACGTTCAGACCTACACCACCAAGGGCTCCGCCTACAAGGGCGCTCAACGCGCGCTGGCCAAGAAGGGCGTCGTAAACGCCCTGAGCCAGGTCCACTTCAACCTGCACGAGAACGACCCCGGCATCTTCACCTGGTCCGAGATCGACTACGGGGGCGCCAAAGACGAAACGGGGGCGACTTCCCCCGAAGCCAAGGCCAACGACGTCGCAGTGGCCGAACAAGACGAAAGGAACTCCATGACCCACGACTTCGGGCCGCTCCGGCCCGGAAGCAACCGCGAGAAGATGACCCGCTACTTCGCGGCCAACATCGGCAACCCGGTTTCAATCACCGCGCTGGGCGAGGCCGTCTATGGCCACTACGACCCGGCCACCATGAAGGGTCAGCTTCTGATGGTCCTGAAGGGCTTCAAGGAGGTCCAGCTGGCGAAGCAGAACCTCCCGCTCGAGATCGTCAAGACCAAGCAGAACAAGGAAATCTTCTTTGCGCTCACTCCGACTGACTGACCGCCAGAAGCGCCTGCTGGCCCTGCTGCCCGAAGACGGCAGCAGGATCACCAGCCGTGAACTGCTGAATTCCTACTTTGGTGATGAGCCGCCGTTGCACGCGCGGCCCATCATCATTGATAGGATGAACGGCATTGCGCGGAAGCTGGATCACATGAGCTCACCGATCCGCATCGGCAAGTCCAAGCGCGCTGGCCCCCGGCCAGTGGAGTTCTGGATAGAGAAGAGTGCCTGACGCCTACGCGCCGCCCTACAAGCCGAGGGCGAAGCAGGCGGAGGCCCTGGCCCGTCTTGAAGGGCAAGAGGCCTTCGCCTTGTTCATGGCGATGCGGACCGGAAAGACCAAGGTCGTTCTAGACGACTTCGGTCGCCTGGAGCTGGCGGGTCTATGTCAGGACCTTTGCGTCGTCGCCCCCGGTGGCGTTTACCGCACGTGGCTGGGGGCGATAGCAGAGCACCTGTCCGTGGACCTCCGACGGCGGGCCAAGGTCTTCCTCTGGGAGTCCGGCGCAAGCGCGGCCAAGAAGCGCGCTCTGGCCGCCTTCCTAGCCGACACCACCGCCCCCCGCATACTTCTGATCAACGTCGAATCCCTGAGCTCAATCAAGGAAGCCCGGGAAGTCATCTTGGCCTTCTTGAAGCTCCGACGCTCGATGCTGGCCATCGACGAAAGCGTGATCATCAAGAACCCCTCCTCCCAGCGCACCAAGTTCATCAACGGCCACGTAGCACAGCACGCCGACTACCGGCGCATACTCTCCGGCCTGCCAGACCCAAAGTCGCCCCTCGACCTCTACGCTCAGTTCGAGTTCCTGGACTGGCGCTTCCTGGGCTACCGCTCCTTCTACGCCTTCCGCGCGCGCTACGCCGTCATGCGCCAGCAGGTGTTCGGGGGCCGCGCCGTTCCGATAGTCACCGGCTTCAGGGACCTGGAGGACCTGCGGGCAAAGATGGCCCCGCACGTGTTCCGCTGCCTACTGGAAGACTGCTACGACCTCCCGCCCAAGATGTACTCCTACCGCGACGTCGAACTGACCAAGGAACAGGAGAGACTCTACGCGGAGATGAAAGCCTTCGCCACCACAAAGCTCTCCTCTTCCGAGAGCTATGTGACCGCGACAGTGGTGATTGCCCAGATACTCCGCATGCATCAGATCCTCTGCGGCCATGTGCGCGACGAGGAGGGTAACTGGCACGAGATACCCGAGAACAGGACGGCGGCTCTCGTCGACCTGTTGTCCGACTTCGACGGCAAGGCCATCATCTGGTGCGCCTACGGGGCGGACATCCACAGAATCTCCGCCAAATTGCGCGAAGCATTTGGCGGAGATTCTGTGGCGCAGTTCTGGGGCGGCAACGTCAATGAGCGCGAAGCGGAGGAGCGCCGCTTCAAGACGGAGGCCGCCTGCCGGTGGATGGTGGCTACAGCCTCAGCCGGTGGCCGGGGGCGGGAGTGGTCCGTCGCCTCCATGGTGGTGTACTATTCCAACACCGACAACCTGGACTTCCGCACGCAGAGCGAAGAGCGCACGCAGAAGGTCGGTCGCGCTGACTCCGTTCTCTATGTCGACCTGCGCGCGCCGGGGACCATCGAGGGCAAGTTCATCTCCAACCTGCGGAAGAAAATCGACCTATCGGCCACCGTCCACGGAGACGGCTGGCGGGAGTGGCTGGAATAAAAATCGCCACATCGACAAAAAATCACTTTCTTTTTTTGTCGATGTGGCCCATAGAAAGTTCGGGCCTATCACGCCCGTCATCGAAGGAGAACCGAATTGCAAACCCAAACCGCCATCAGCCCCGCGCTCGTCGCGAAAGTCAAGAAGCTGCTGAACCTCAGCCGCGACCCCAACGCGACGGAAAACGAGATCGAGCTGGCCGCCGCCCATGCGCAGCGCATCATGCTCGAACACAACATCACGATCGCTCAGGCTGAGGCCGCCGACACGTCGGCCCGGTCCCTGGTTCAGCGCCTCAAGGGCGAGGCCAAGGGCAAGGCCATGTATGAATGGCAGCGCAGCCTGATGGCCACCGTCGCCACCACCAACTTCTGCATGACCTTCAGAAAAACCGCCTGGAGCGGCAACAAGACTAAGCAAGTCGGCTACGAAGTGATCGGGCGTGAAGAAAACGTCGTTGCCGTGACCGAGACGTTCGATTATCTCACTTCGACAATTGAACGTCTCGCCCGCGAGTTTGTCGGTGGCGATCACCTGCAGCTGATGAGTCGCAAGGCCATGAGCTTCAAGGAAGGCGCGGCGGCCCGGTTGCAGACGCGCATCAACCGCCAGCACCGCGAAGCGATGGCGGCGCAAAAAGCAGCCGCTGAGGAGGCAAGGGCCTCTTCGTCGAACGCCTTGGCCGTGGTCATGGAGGACTTCGCTGAGGCCGAGCGTTGCGCCAACGAGGACTTCCGTCGTGGCCTGCCTGCCGGCACCACGGCCCGCGCCAACTACTGCGCCAACGCTCAATCAAAGGCGTGGGCAGCGGTTTACGACGCGGTGATGGAAGCCAAGATCACCGACAAGGAGATCGCGGAACAGATCGCCAAGGCGGCAGCGGAGCCGATCCTGGCCTCCTTCGGCCTGACCGACAAGGAGATCGAGTCCCGCTTGGACGGAACCGTCCGCAGCGGTGTTTACTCCGCCATGGAGGAGCTCGCTCCCAAGAAGGCGCGCAAGGCTGGCCGCGCGCGGGCTTACCGCTACCGCTCTGGCCGGCAGGACAAGCCCCGCGATCACGGAGCCTACGACGCCGGGGGCGCAGCGGGCGACCGCGTCTCCCTGAACAAGCAAGTGGCCGAGAATTCGGCGTCCGTCCGGAGGATCGGCTGATGCTCCGGGACGTCGAAACAGACGACTGCGCCGTGACGGCTCTGGCCAACGTGACCGGGTTCAGCTACGAAACCTGCCACGACGCTCTGGCCAAGGCCGGTCGCCGGATGCGGGAGGGAACCAAGCCGTCCGAGACCCGGACAGCCCTGGCCGCCCTTGGCTACCGCGTCACCCACGTTTGGAAGGGCGGCGCAGTCAGCGCTGCCCTTGGCCTAAGGTCACCGAAGATGAGTTCAGTGATCACGGACCCCATCGCATGGGAAGATCACCCAGATGCATTGGTGTTCGCCCCGACTCACGTGGCCGCCTTTTCAAAGGGCGAACTCAAGGACTGGTCCGCAAACCGCGACATGCCGATCGAAGAGATCTGGTCCGTCGCCCCCATCCACGCGCCGGTTGTGGCGCCAGACGTTATTTACCTGTGATGGCATTCTTTTGGGTCATCATCCTTCTGGCCTTCGTGGTGGTCTTCCTGAAGATCACCTACTACGCCTTCCTCCTGGCCATCGGCCTCGTCCGCCTGGCCCTCAACCTTTGCCAACGTCTGTGGATGGCAGCGCAATGACCCAGTCACCTTTTGACCACGGCGGCAACCGCGCAAGGGCCACCGCCGACCGCCACATTCCCTTATCTAAAGGGAATGTGAACGTCTGGGCCGTTCCACAAGGCCGCCGTCAGTGGGCCGCTTTCGTCGGAGGACTGGCCCTGGGCCTGCTCCCATTCATCCTTGCTTTGTTGCTGAGGTTGTGATGATCGCCCTATCCCAAGGTGAACAGCTTGCCCTGGTTCGCGGCATGGTTCCCGAGTTCGACTCCATGCGCTCGACGGACAAGTCGGCGTGGATGCGGATCGCCGTGGACGGGTGGGAGGCCCTGGAACGGTTCAGATTGGGCGCGCGATGCGAACGCTGTGGCTCTCCTGCCAAACCCCATGACCTCTGCGCTCTTTGCGATGAGTGTGTGCGGGATGTGACGGAGGATTTGTGATGGCCCCCGACCTATTCGCCCCGCCGTCTGTCAGCGGCAACGAGCCGAGCGCGGTTAGCCGTAGCATCCCAGGAGCCGCGCTCTATGCGGCGTTCTGCGCCTGCCGAGATGGGTCATTGTTCCAACATTGTTCGGCCTTTGAAGCCGCGCTGATCGATACGGGCTGGACGCCGCCAGCCGAGGAATCGCCATGATCGCGGCGCTCTACGTAGAGACGGGCGGTTGCTATTTCGGCTTGCCGAATGCCATGCGGATGTGCTGCTGGACCTCGCCAACGAAAACGCCCCCAACACCCCACCAGACCCGGAGATCCCATGACCGAGACCCTGACGATTGATCCCAAGCGCCTCGCGCGGATCAAAACCCTGAAATCAGGAGGCCATCGTGGGATTACGGATGGCGCCTGCGTCATGGAAGCCGTCGCCTATGTTGCGGGCGAGATATGGTCGGATCATCCCGCCTGCGCCTGTCCGGTGATCACGGAGTTTCTGGTGAGTTGGAACGATGCGCTCCCCGACGACGAGCGCACCGAACTTCTCAAGCCGCTGATCCCCCTCGTCGTCGGAACACGCGGAAGCAAAGCCCTTGAGGCGCGACGGGCGAACATGGCCGCAGACTGGTTTATCCGCGTTCAGACGCCCGCATGGCTTAGGCTCGCCGGACTGACGAAACAAGCCGAGACGCTTGAGGCTTTCCCCGAGATCACCGACTTCGCCAAAGTCCCGTCGCTCATGCCGACACTACAGGCCATCCGCAAAGATTCGGCCGCCGCAGGGGTCGCCGCAGGGGACGTCGCAGGGGACGTCGCAGGGGACGTCGCACGGGACGCCGCATGGGCCGCCGCATTGGCCGCCGCACGGGTCGTCGCAGGGGACGTCGCAGGGGACGTCGCATGCGACGTCGCAGGGGACGTCGCATGGGACGCCGCACGGGCCGCCGCAGGGGACGTCGCATGGGGCGCCGCAGGGGTCGCCGCAGGGGACGTCGCAG
>Ga0302202_10002925_pt1 | contig 19173 bp, 18 predicted proteins | sample II_Bog_N3_3_FD_194579 | JGI IMG/M metagenome (GOLD analysis project Ga0302202, IMG submission 194579) | Peat permafrost microbial communities from Stordalen Mire near Abisko, Sweden - II_Bog_N3_3 | ecosystem: Environmental > Terrestrial > Soil > Wetlands > Peat | place: Sweden: Abisko...
AAGGCGAGAACGGCCGCGACAAGGTGGGCATCACAACAACCCTGCACCGGGACGAGGAGCTGCGGCTTGTTGCCAGCGCCCGTGCCGCTGGCAACGACAGGACGGCCGCCCTGACCCCGGCGCAGATCGCGGCAGCGGTCCGGCGCTTCCCTGAACTCGACTTCACCTCGGAGCATGGAAAAGCGCAGCGTGCGGTGATGGAGCAGTTGGGGACCGGTGGCCGTCTCTCCGTGGCGATCGGTGTCGCCGGGTCAGGCAAGTCCACATTGTTGAAGCCGCTCGTCGACGCCTGGAAGGCGGACGGCCGCGAGGTTCACGGCATCGCCCTCGCCTGGCGTCAGTCGGATGACCTGACCGAAGCCGGCATCACCGCCAGGAACGCGCGGGCCGTCGAGAGCTTCCTGAAATCCGTCGAGACGGGCCGGGTCCAGCCCGGCCCCAGGTCCGTCGTGGTGGTGGACGAGCTGGGATTGCTTGGCACGCGCCAGCTCAATGACCTGCTTCGCGCGCAGCAGGAGCACGGCTTTCAGATCGTCGGCATCGGCGATCCGAAGCAGATGCAGAGCGTGGAGGCCGGCACCGTCGTGGACCTGCTGCGCCGCGGCCTTGGCGAGACAGCGATCCCGATGCTGGAAACCTCAGTGCGCCAAATGGGGCAGGAGGAACGGGAAACCACCCTCATGTTCCGCAACGGCGAGACCGCGGCGGCGGTGCAGCGGAAGCTGGAGAACGGCACCCTGCTTGTGACCCCGGGCGGCTATGAGGACGCTGTGCAGAGTGTCGTGACCCTCTGGCAGCAGCGCCGCGAGGCCAACGCCGGTCGGGAGCGGTTCTCCATCTCGATCAGCGCACCGACCAACCACGATGCCCACCAGATCAGCATGGCCATTCGGGACAAGCGGCGCGCGCTGGGTGAAGTTGGCGCCGACCGGATCACCGTTCCGGCGATGAGCAAGGGCGGCGCCGATGTCCGGACCTATGACCTGCCGCTGGCCGAGGGCGACAGGGTGCGCCTCTTCGAGCGCACCAACGCCCGCTTTCTCGATACCAACAAAGGCGGCAACATCGGCCGGAATGGCACTGTTCTGGAGGTTGCCGAGATCAAGGCCGAGGGCCTGGTCCTGCGAACCAAGGAGGGCCGGGACGGGCTGGTGAAATGGGACAGCCTCAAGAGCGCGGCGACCGGCCGGATCAAACTCGCCTATGGCGACGTGCTGACGACCAACACCAGCCAGGGGTCCACGGTCAGCGAACATATCTTTGCCGTTCCGGGCGGATCGCGCCAGGTGAACGCTTTCGGGGCCTACACGTCGGGTAGCAGGCATCGCGAACATTCGTTCATCGTGACCTCGGATGGCGCGGAGCGGCAGGAGGTTGCCGGCCGCCGGCCACTTGGTGACAGGCGCCAGGTCCGCGAGAGCGACGTGGTTGAGAACGTGGCACGCAATTTCGCGCGTCAGCCGGTGAAGGAGGGATCACTGGCGATGATTGCGCGCGCCGAAAACCTTCGCACGGGAACAATCCAGAAGATGCAGGCCGGGAAGCAGCGGCTTGAACAGCGCGCGGTCGAGGGCAAGGTGAAGAGCACCCTGGCGGCGACCTTCCAGGGCAAGCGGGACAATGGCAGGGCGCAGCGGCTGGAACCCAGGTCAGAGAACACCACCGCCGGGCGTCGCGACCTGTTGCAGCGCCTCAAGGACATCGGCCCCCAGGTGCGAGACGCCATGCGCGCAGCCGTCGAACGGGTGCGAGCGTACCGGGAGCGAGAGGCGGAGAAGGCTACAGCCGGTCGCCGTCGAGGACGGCGGATGTAGTGCTGCATCGCAGCGACCCGCCGCAGTGCAACCGGGATTGCGCGGGACGCGCGGGTGCCGCAGGCGTCATGTCAATCGGCGCGCAAATTTTGCCACGCCGATCCACGCGCTATTCATCATCGACCATGCCAAGCGACCAGGGGCCGCCCTTTGGCCATTCTCGTCCGGCCTGCGGCATGGTGGTTAGTGGCAACAGGAAGGCGCGGAGATCAGCGACGACGATGGCGAGCGAGTCCGGTACGGCCACCATGCGCTCCCGCCCGATAAACGCCCGCCATTGGGTCGATCGTGCTGCCGCGAAATCATCCGTCAAACCGGTTGGCGTATCGGTTGGCAAACCTGTCCCGCGCCGCTCGAATGTCCGCCTCACCGCATTCGCAAGAACCGGGTGACTGAGCTCAAATGTCTGCGCGATCAGCCAGAGATCGTAGAAATCCTTGAGCCGGCTGTTCGCCATGCCAAGCGTTGTCAAAGCCTCAAATTTCTCCGCCACAACCGTTTCGACGGGATAGACCCTGAGATGCGGCGCTGGGTTGTCCAACAGGGTCGGATAGTCGATCTCCAGCGGTGCCGGTGTTACGGCGTCCCCAAAGCCCACATCGACCTGGATCGGAACGCGCGCACCGGCGATTGTTGCCGTCGTACGCACCCGTACGCCGCCATAGTCCGCCGCCTCGCGGATTGATGCAGCCTCCAGGGCGGCGCCGTCAAAGACGACGCCATCGTCGGCAACCGGCTGGGCGCAAATGACACGGAAGGTGTCGGCGATCGCCGCCGCGCGATTGTCGCCGTAACCGAGCAGATCAAGATCGCGCGTCGGTCTGAATGGATCGGCGACCCATGTCACGAAAAGCATCGCCCCTTTCAGGATGAACCGGTCTCGATGCGCAGAAACGCTCAGCCGGTACAGCAAGCGTTCGAGGGCATACCGCGTCAGCAGACTCTGAAAGTCCGACCGCTCGGCGCGTGACCGGGCAAGGAGCCGCGCACGCACGGAGGCGCCAATGTCACGGGGCCTACCTGTCATCGGATGCCATCGCCTCGACGTAGGGCCGCATGACCGACCAGGCCCGAGCCGTTCGTGCATGGCGCCAGAGCTCATCGGGTGTGCAACGGCGACTGCGCAGCCCTTCACGCAACCCCTCCATCGCGACATCCAGTCCGACCTTGGCGCGGTAGCGGAAGCAGTCGACAATCGTCCGTGCCGGGTCGGTAATGGGAACCTCGACCCCCTCGATGCGATGCGGCGCGATCCCCTCGGTCAGTGCGGGTCCGGCGAAGCGAACGAACCGGATGCGGGGATAGTCGATCTTCGGCCGCCACGCGGTCCGCTCAATGGCCATCCAGACCGCAGACGGCATCTGCAGGGTAAGTTCGTGGAACTGAAGCGCCGACGTGAGGCAGACAATGCCCTTGGGGACCAGGATGGCGGCTTCGGCGAGCGCGTGGGCGGCATCGACTTGCGTATCGGCAAGTTGGTAAAGGCCCCTCGCGGGGTGCACGACGGCGGTCTCCCGCACGAGACGGGAAAGCGTCTCCGGTCCGATTCCTTCAGCCACGAAATCCTTAAGCCGGAGCAGTCCCCGGGCCTTAAGAAGATCGATCGCGCGGATTCGCTGGGCGTCTGCGGTCGACATGAATCGTGATAGTCCCTCTGCTCATTATGGAATGAGCAGAGGGACTATCACAAGCTGGTTGGCCTGAAAACCGGCTATGCGAACTCATGGCGCCTGGCGGTCATCAGAATTTCCTCCCCCTGACCGGGCCAGACCGGCTTACTGACACGCCACCGGAGGTTTCGTGCAACCGTGATATGATCGAGCCAAAATCTCGCCAGGACATCAGCTCGCGCTCAAGCCCCTCGCGCGGCGTGGACCCTCGCCTGGTTTCTTTTCCTCGCGCCGGGCCGCCGTCGTCAGATCAGTGACCTTCGTCACCGCCACGGTGATTTCGGATCGGTCCGTGCGGGCGACGTTCCGCCAATAGGCGGCGGCTTGCAGATCGGCAGATGCGGCTTCTTTCGACATGGGGGATCTCCGAAGATTGGCGACGGGCTCGGTCAGTCGGCGGCGGCATCGTGATTGAACCTGTTGGCCGCGATTTTCGCCGCCAGTTCCGGCCGCCGGAAGTAGATGGCGCGTCCGCACCGGAGGGGCTTCGCGCCCCGGATAATCACGAACACCTCATCCGTCCGGCAGTCGTTCATCAGCTCTTCCCGCCGGATCAGTGGGCGGCTGATTTCGTGATAGCTGGTGTTGGCCCCCCTCGACCGCGATCCGGTCTCAAAGGATTTGCCGGATGAGCCGGTGTTCGAGCCTTCCGAGGTCGCCATGACGGCGTAGGTGCCGAAGGTCTCCTCCAGTTCCTTCGCCGTTTCGAGGTCCTGCACGGCCGCATAGGATCGGTGCGACACGCCGTCGTACCATTCGCGTTTTCCCTCGTGCCCCCACTGCCGTTCGATCTGGCCGACCGATTGGTAGAGAAGCTGGAGCGTGATTCCGTACTTCCGGCCCGCGTCGCGGGCGGTTTCCAGAATCTTCATCGGGCCGAGACGTGCGGCTTCATCCAACAGATACAGGATGCGGCCCACCACCCGCCCGTCGGCTTCATAGGCCGCGTTGAGCAGCGCGCCGATCACGACGCGGCCAATGGCCGGCGTGGACTGCAAGGCCGCGAGCGGGATTTGCAGGAACACGGTCACCTTCCCGCCCAGCAGATCGCGCGAGTTGAAGGTATCGCCGGAGACGATCGACGCGAAGGCCGGGTTCGCCAGCCAGGACGTGCTCTCGTCCGCATTGGCGTAGACGCCGGAGAATGTCTCGTCCACCAGGCCCATGAGCGTGCCGGCGTAGTCGCGTGCAAGCGGGCAGCGGCTGTCCTTGTGGATGCCCTTCAGCACCTCCCGCATCTGCTTTTCCGGTGTCGCAATGCCAGCCCGCAGCGTGCGGAGCGTTTTCAGCGCCGGGGGCAGGGTGGGGTCCCAAAGTATATGCGACAACAGGCAGGCCACCATCGCGCGACCGCGGGCCTCGAAAAACTCGGACCCTTTGTCGTTCCCCCCGCCGCCGCGTGTCTGGCTATCGCCGCACACCCAGCCCACGACGGACAGGACGTTCGTGGTGGCGAGGGGGGATTCAACGTCGATCCAGTCGAGTACGTTGAAGCCGGTCGTCCCACTCAGCCCGAGCTGGTGAACCGTATGGTCCATGTCCTCGCGAGCGCCGGCCAGCATGGGGCCAAGCTCGCCAGACGGATCCAGGACGACCACGGAGCCGGTCCATGTCAGCAGCGTGGAGGCGGCCGACGTTGATTTGAACGATCCAGCCCCGGCGAAGACCAGGCTGTGCGTGGGGCCGGACTTGCAGGGGTCGATGAGAAGGGAGGCCTTGCCGCCTTTTCCCCAGGTCGCCTTGTTGGCCGGGTCAAACGCGACCGCCGCGACCCTGTCCTGGTCCACCCGATACGCTTCCCCGACGACGATGCCGCCGAACTCAGCTGAGGGGCCGGGAAAGACCTCCTGCGCTTTCGCGATCGACAGCCAGTCGGCGTGTCCGTGGTTGTCCGTCGCGCCGCGCATCGGCTGCGGCGTGCCGCCAAAGAACCGTTGCCGGAGGGAGGGCCCGACAATACGGCGGCGGAATACGAGGGCGGCGGCGAACACCAGAACAGCGGTAGAAGCCACCCCGGCGCCGATCTTGAGCCAGAGCGTCACCATGGGATTCGGCGGAGCGTACAAGAGATACGTCCACCACTGATAGAACGGGTGCGCGAAAGACCCGATCAGCCGCGTGCCAAACAGGAAGACCATGGACGCGATAAGTGTCCATGCCGCACCGACGAACCCCAGGCCAACGATAATCTTGGCGATGAGCTGCACGGAAGGTTTCGTTGCCATTCGGGTTGTTCCTTCTGCTCAAGCCTCGGACAGCAGATGTACGACGGTCTCGCCGCGGCGGCGTGCGTCCGCCGCCAGCCAGACCTCGCCAATCTCGAAAACCTCGCCCGTGGTATGGAACGGCACGATGACGTCGATCGCCGCCGACAGCATGTCGATCAGCGTCTTGTCTTCCAGTGCCGCGCCCTGTGGCGACCCTTTCACCAGGGAAAAGAGCTTCTTGAAGCCCTGCACGGGGTTCGCGCCGTGGATGGTGGAAATCGAGCCTGGATGGCCGGACACCACTTCGTTGAGATAAGTCCAGGCTGCGTCGTCGCGCATCTCCCCCAGGAGGATGCGGTCCGGCCGCATTCGCAGGCTGGCTTGCAGGAGCGCTTCGGCCGTGACGCCCCCTCCCTCGCGTGCTCGGTCGCCCAGGCCGATCCCGCTTTTTGAATAGAGCAGCCGGACGTGGTTCTCGTGCGGGATAACCAGTTCGAGCGTGTCCTCGATCGTAATCAGCCGCTCATGCGCCGGGATGGCCGAGATGAGCGTCTTGCCCATCGTCGTCTTGCCGCTGCCGGTCGCGCCACACAGCAGCATCGTCAACCGGTTGCGCACGCATGCCGAGAAGAAGCCCTGGATCTCCCCTTCGTCATAGAGGGCCAGCACCGCCTCGTTCTGCCGGTTCTCCGTCTCCCGGCGTGCGTCCCACTTGTTCCAGCGCGACGTGTGGTACCGCTTGCTCACATCGGCGAGCGCCGACACCGACGTTCCCGGCCGGCGGATCGTCAGGCTCACCGTGCCATTGGGAACGGATGGCGGGAGGCAGATTTGCAGGCGTTCACCGCCCGGCAGCTCCGTGGCGCAGAGCGGGCTTCGCGGCCCGACATCCTGCCGGCGCAGCGCGCCAGCCAGGATCGAAATGTCTTCCAGATCGTCATAGTCGAATGGCAGGTCATGCCGGATGAAAACACCCCTTTGCCTGATAAAGACCTCGCCAGGCTTGTTGATGGCGATTTCCTCCGTCGCCGGATCGTCAAGCCAGGGCCGGATCGGTTTGAGCAGATGGCGCAGCTGCGGGGCGGCTTCACTGGCCATGAGCGGCGGCCGTCACGCGCAGGTTGTACACGTCCGAAAAGTCCATGTCCCTGGCAACGAAGATCGCCACGTTATCCCCCTGGTTCTTTTCGAGGGTCGGGGGAATGTTGACGGTCGCCTGGAGGGCCGTGTCGGACACATTGGTGCCGTTCGACTGGAATGAATTGAAGAACGTTCCGCCTGACGATCCGGAGCTGCCAGCAAGCGCGGTACCAGCCTGCAGGCCACCCTGGATCACGGAAAGCATGATCGCGCCGCCGAATCGCTCCCACCAGTGATTGTTGACCTGGCCGGGCAGACCGGAACGGCCCAGCTCATCCGTGCCTGGCGAGGACAGCTCGATCACCGCATGGTCCGGGGTTTCGGCGCGGTCCCACAGGACGAAGACCCGATCCTGGCCTTGCACAAGGCCGCGTCCGATTTCACCAACAACCGTTGTGCCGCGATCGAGCAGCACGACGTTGCCCGTGGTGCTGCGCACGTCCTGCGGCAGAACGCATTTGACGTAGCCGGCGAGCTGGCTGTCGATCGCCGTCTGCAAGGTGCAGGCAATCATCGTTCCCATGGTCACCATCATATCGGGATGCGGTAGAAGGCGGGCCTTGGAGCCGGTCAAAACCGTGGGCTTGAGCAGGTTCCCCAGCGCGGATTGCGGACCAGCGGACTGGTTTGCCGGGTCCCCGTTCGTGAGCGCGGCCGGCTCCGTCGCCGCGGGGGGCTCCGCAACGCTTCCACCTCCCGAGAAGGCGAAGATCGGGCTTTCCGCGGCCGTGCCATCATGCCTTGGCGGTGCGAAGATCGAAGGCTCCAGCGCCGGCATCGGCAGCGATGCAGGCATGGCGGCAGGGGGAGCGGGCTGCGGAGGCGGAGCATGGAACGCCCCGCCCGTCGATTGCACAGCGTCAGGCTGCTTTACCTCCTGCGTGGCTTTGTTGAGCTGAGCAATCCAAATGAAGGCCAGGAAGACGACCAGCACCAGGCCGGCGACACCGACCTTCTGCCAGGCGGTCAGCTGCCGGCGCGGTGATCCCGAGACGACAGACCCTACGTCGTCAATCCCTCGCGGAGATGCCCCTCTTGGAGATGCCCCACTGGGAGATGCATTGCTGGTGGCGCTCATCGCGGGGCATCCTTGATGACACGTTGCACGTTCGGGCTTGTGGTTTGGGTTTCCGGGTTCTTGCCCACCGGGTCGAAGGCCCGGTTCCAGATGGCAAGCACGGTATGGCCGTCCCTCAGCCGCCAGCCGCGCGCCACGGAATCGACCTGCACGAGATCGCCCTTCACCGCATAGTTTGGCGTAGCCTCTTTGCCATCGGGATTTATGACGAAGACGGAGGGAATGCGGACGTTGCCCGGAAAGCGGAACACGGTGTTGTAGCCGTTGTCGAAGACTTCCAGCGGCAGCAGCGAGCGGTCGCCTTGGGCGATGTAGTGCCAGTTCCGGTCGCCCGAGAAGGGGTCCCTCGCGCCCTGCTCCATCTTCTGATGCGCGAGCTGAAGTTGATATTGCGCCCTGCGCGCCTGCACCGCAGCGAGATCCTTTGCGGCCAGCGCCGCCGCCAGCACACGCTGCCGTTCGGCTTCATCGGCCGGATAGGTGAACTGGAGGCTGTAGTAGATCCCCGGCGCATCCACCCCGAGGCTCGCCGCCGGAACCGTCGTGATCTCGAAAACGTAGCGGCGCATCCCGCCGCCTTCGGTCGAAGTCAGGACGATCACCGGCTGCAGCGGCAAGGCTTCCTGCGACTTGAAGAACAGGAAGCTGCCTTTGGGCATCGCCTTGAGGTCTTTGCTGTCGGTCACGGCGACGGCCGTCACGGTCTCTTTGGCTCCGAAGCCGACGACGAGCGTTGCGCCGACGGCGGTGGAAAGATGGACCACCTGGTCCGGATTGTAGGGGAGGTAGCGCATGCGCGCGTCCGCCTGACCGGGAACCGGGTCCTGTTCTGCCCGGGCTGGGGCTGCGAGGACGGAGACGCAAAGCAGCGCCCATGCAAGTTGCTTCATTGCGTGCTATCCTCTGCGGCTTGATAGGACGTAACAATCACCCCGCCAGGGTTCCTGAGACGCAGAGCAATCGGCAGCGTGGCGACGGTCTCGAATTGCAAGGTCGCCGTCCACGTCGTGTCGACCGGCTGCTGTCCGATGATGGTCAGGACGCGGCGGTAGCGAATTTGCTGGACATTTGTTGAGAGGTTCGCTGACGAGATGTGCTGTATCTCGATGACGCCTTTTTTGCCGACCATCACTTGTGGCGACACCGCGTTCGGGTAGTTGAACCAGCTTTGGTACTGCGTGCGGGGCGCGTCGGCGCTCATACCCGACACGGCGTCGTATTCATATTGCGCCGTGTCGTAGCTGTACCCCTCGCGAAGCCGGACATACTCCCACAGCGCCGCCGTGACGACCGCCTGGCTCTGCGTTGCCGGCAGGCGGGAAAGAGCGACCGAGCTGTCAACAGTCCCATCCGGACGTGCCCACAGATAGACCGGGACGATCTTCGTCAGAGGGAGGAGAGAGGCAATCGTCCACGCCTGCCCGAGATTGGCGACGATCGCAATGCCAGCGACGGCGGCAAGAACCTTCGAGGTACGGCGCGCAGCGTTGGCTCGGTCGCGTTGGAACGACTCAACCTGTTTGTAGTATTCACTCAGGCCCACGCGGTCGACCGGAAGTGCGAAGGTCTCTTTGTTCATTCGCCCTTGCCGGATGCGGGGAGCTGAAGGTCTGCCGGCGTTGGCTGCCAATGCCCGGCGTTCAACGCGAAGGTTGGCCCCTTGGGGGTTGCCAACCCTTCGGCACTGCTGCATGCGGCCAGGCCGGTCAGCGCAATGAGAATCGCGAGCGTTTTCATCCTCAATCTCCTTCTTGGGCTGTGAGCAGGGGGAGCGGCGGGTGACGCAGAGCTACGCCGCCTTGGGCTTCCGAGTGGCCGCCCGGGAGGCGAGGTTGGTGAATGCATTCATGATCGCCGCACCGGGACTGACGCCCAGCCCGCCGCCGAGCACCGCCGCGATCGCCGGCAGGGACACGACGATGAAGGCACCCATGGCAAAGAACATCGCCAGTTCGATCAGAACCTTGATCTCGCCCGGGACTGCCGCAGTCCCCGACGCCTGCTGCGTCAGGATGGTCCGCATGTATGCCTTTTCGCCCGTCAACACGATGTTGAGCGTAATGTTAATCAAGAGGGTGAGAAGGCCGTAAGTAATCAGCTTTCCGATCCAACGGTCCGTTACACCCTTTGTCGCCTCGAACAGATAGCCGACGATGACGACAGGCCCTATCGCGACCATGACGCCAGTGATGATGATGGCGAATTCGTAGATCGCGAACGTCACCACCATCAAAACCATGATGGCCAGTTCGATCAGAACAATACTGACTGCATCGACGATATCATAAATCGGGATCTGTGCATCGACGGTTTCAACCGTGTGTTCGGTGACAGCCCACATATTGTCGAAAGCGGCGGGTGTGCTGGTAATGGCTGCTTGAGAGCCACCGGCCGCCGTCGCGAACCAATTGGGAATCGTCGTGATGAACAGCGTTTGCACGTAGTTCGTGTACAGACCGGAAGACGTGAGGATGCCGACAACCATGGCAACCTTGATGATCCGGGTGATACCCCCTCTTGGGTCCATGTCACCGCGCATTACGAGGATACCCTGGACGATAATCCAGAGCGTGACGCACGCCAGCAGTGGCGCTGCCACTACGGCGAGCATGGCCGTGATGGCAGTCTGGGTTCCGGTACCGAACGCGGTGCCGAAATTGTTTGCCATATTCGTAAAGGGGGTTTGATTCATGTTTTACCGCCGCAGGTTTGCCGACGCGGTTCGCGCGGCCGAGCACCAGGACGGCGGCACGCCTCCGTTGGCACACATCGAAAGCATCATCGCGATCATCCCGGCGTCATGTTCATAATAGGTGGGGTCGGCTTCGCGGTCGGTCCCTCCTGTCGTCGCAAGGCAGTCGGCGACGGCTGCGTGGGCGGCGCTAATGGCGTTCCGGCAATCGGCCGTGTTGTCGTTGGTGTGATCGTTCTGGCATGTCTGTAGGACGCCCTCGCGGGCCTGCTGATGGGTCCGATACCAGTCCACGCTATGTTGTGCCGGCTCGATCGCGAGCGCAGGAATCGCAATCACGGCCAGCACCGCGCCGAAGCCGGCGGTGCCGATGCGGGTCAATTGAGGGTTCCCGTGAACTGCGCTGCTGCCTGTTCATGGCCCTGCCGGATGCTTTGCAGCGCCGCCTGCTGGTTCGCTTGAGCCTGCGCGGAGGCCAAAGCGACGAGGTTCTGCGCCTGGGCTTGTTGGCCCTGGATCGCGTTGCTCTCGATCGCAATGCGGCCGTTGATCGCGTTCACCTGCTTGATGTCAGTCGCGCTTTGCAACTCTGCCTGCATCGCGTTCAAATTGGCCTGGCGTTGCTCGATGGATGCCAGGTTGGTCGCCGCGATCCCCTGGATGTTTGCCGTGGAGATCGAACTGCGATTGAGCAAAGTCGCCTGCGGGTCAGTGCCGGTGGCGGTAAAGACGTGGTTCAGGTTGTAAAATGTCTGAGCCAGGCTCGACAGGGTATTGGGAGAGCCCCCAATCTGGCCCGGCATCGCGCTTGCCGCAGGCATCGAATTTTGCAGGGAAGGCGCGTTCAGGGCGGGGAGCATCCCGGTGATGTTCGAGGGGTTGGTGAACATCTGATATTGCTGCCGCATCTGCTGAAGCTGGGCTTGCAGCTGCGCCAGCTCCTTCCCGGCAGTGGCCACGGCCTGAACATCTTGCAGGAAATTCGAGTTGTCGTAGACGGGAGAACCCTGCGCGCTGGCGGCGCTGCCAAACGCGATGCAACCAGCCAAGGCCGCCGCCGTAAGGAGAGTCTTCCTCATCGTCATCATCCTTCCCCGTTCAATCCCGAGCTTCGTGGTAGCGGGCCATGAACTGACCCAGCCAGGCGGAGGGCTCCTCCCCCAGCTCATGACGCAGCTTCTCGGCAAACCGCACCGTGTTCGCCCGTCCCGACAGCACCGCGACGTAGTCGCGCATGCCGCTCAGGTCGAACTCGCAGATGACGCTTCCGGACTCCCGCTTGAGCAGAAAGCGGCGCTTGCCCAAAGCCATGTCCTCGCGAACAGCCTTGAACTCGCCTTCCGTGCATTTCAGGCCGTCGATGTAGGCATCACGGTCCGCCGTGGGTGACGGATAAAGGATCTTGGTCATGCATTGTGCGACCAGGGACGATCCGAGTTTCGACTCCAGCACGTGCTCCGGCTGCTGTGTCGCCAGGATCAGCATGCCGTTGTTTTTGCGCACCGTGAGCAGGAACTTGTCCACGACCGCGGCGAACATCGGGTTGAGCAGGTAGGCCCGGAACTCGTCGCACGACATGACGAAACGGCGGCCGTCCACCACGGAGGCCACGCGGTGCAGAAGGTAGGCAGCGGCCGGCGCACAGACCTCCTCGTAATCGAGCAGGTGGGTCATATCGAAGCCGGTGATCGACGCATCGAGGCGCACTTCGTCAACATCGCCATCGAACGCCCAGCCGAGCGCGTTGCCGCGGCACCAGCGTTCCAGGCGGGCACCCGCGCCTTCGGCTGGACCATGCAACAGGAACTCCCGCAGGCCGGCCAGGGACCGCATCTCCGGCTCATAGGAGAGCTGGCGGGCAATGCCGCGCTCCAGGCGCCGTGCCTCCTCGGAGGCAATGCCGCCCTTGCCGTCGCCTTCGATCAGCCCCGTGACCCACGCCCGCAGGAAATCGCGGGCCGCCGGGGTGTCTTGCAGGCCGCGCAGCGGAGCGAGGCCGCTGGGCTCGCCGCGGCGCAACACCAGATAGGTGCCACCGGTCGCACGGACCAGCAGCTCACCGCCCCGGTCCTTGTCGAAGAAGATCACCGCGCCGCCCCGTTCGACCATGGCTTGTTCGAGCATCGCCAGGAGGAACATGAGGAAGGTGGTCTTGCCCGAGCCGATCGGCCCGAAGATGGCCGTCATGCCCACGTCATCGACGTGCGGAACGTAGTCGTATTGGGTGCCGCCATCGGTGCGGAACCGGGCAAGGGCCGGTCCCCAGTGACCTTGCCGCTTGCCCGCCGGGTAGTTGTCCAGGCTCGAAAAGCCGGCGAAGTTGCGCGAGGTGATCGCGCCCGGCCGGGTGCGCCACGCGAGGTTGCCGGGAAGCTGCGACCAGAAGGCCGCCTCCATGCCGAGGCCTTCCTGCACCACGACGGAGCCGGCGTCAGTCAGCCGGGCGCGTGCCCGTGCGCCGCGGTCGCCAAGTTGGTCGAGATCGTCAGCATAGACGGCCAGGCTCAAATGGTGCGACCCCATGACGAACGCGTTGGACGCCAGCGCGTCCTCCGCCTCCGCCAATCCCTCGATCTGGCTCAGGGCTTTGTCACCGGCGCTCGACATCTGGTTTGATTTCATCGCCAGGCGGCCGTGCGCCTGCGCGCGGGTCAGGAAGGCGTAGGACTGGCTGAGGACGAGCGGAAAGTCGGCGCTCAGGAGGGTGTTGAGCATTCCGGGCCGTGTCTTGGCGGGGTATTCGCGGAACGAGAAGATCGTTCCTACGTAGCTTTCGCCAGGCGCACGGATCTCGAAGCCGCGCTTGCCGCAGATCACCCGGTCCGTATAGATCGACGCACCCAACGATCCGCTGACGACAGGAACGGGCATCCAGCGGCAGGAGATGATAAGGCGCAGCGCCTCGCCAATCTCCGTGAACATCACATCGGCTTTTTCATGGAGGCCGAGTCGGCGTATGCCGTACGCTTCCAGGCCATTCGCCAGAACCTGCCACAAATCTTCAAGGGTCCGCAGAATGTCCGGATCGCCGCTTGACGCAGAGCCTCTGCGAAACCGCGCGATCTTGCTCCCGGCCTTGCCAAGGATGTTGCGCGGCGTGACGATCAACGAAACGAAGTAGTCGTTGCGGAACAGCCGGCCGTTCAGGACGCGATCCCGGTAGGTCTGGTCGAGGCCGGCCGCAAAGTCGGATCGAAACACGGCTTGAGGCAATGCCGGCACGTCGGGGTGACGGATCAGATGCGTGCAGATGTTTACGTTGTCGTCGGCGATATTGCGGAACAGCGTGTTCAGGTTCCGCAGACGTGCGTTGCGCATCTCCGGCTCCTCCAACTCGAAGGCGGTGCCGCCGGCATGACCCATCGCCATCACGGAGCCGTCCCGAAGCAGAACAGCCTGTTCGGCCACGTGCCCGACATAGGGCAGATAAATTTCACCGGACCGCTCGCTGTAGCCGCTGTCGCCGAGCATCAGATCATGCCCCGGCCGCGCGCCGGAACCCGGATTGGATTGGGACTGACGGATGCCCCTCCCCACTGCGAGCCGTCGATCCCGCGCGCTGCTGTGAGGAGATAGAGGTAGATGACGTTGACGGCATTGTAGTCGCGCGAAACCACCACGCGTGCGCCGAACCACAGGGGCAGCATGACCATCTCGTACAGCGGGTTTTGCAGGATGACGATGACGAACCCGGCCAACATCAGGAACGCCCCTGCGACTGGCAGAGGCACGCCAGCGAACAACGCCGGCCGGGTTGCTGCCAGATAGAGCGTGTCCTCTTCCAGCCGTTCGGCCATCAGCCGGCAGCCCCGCCGGTCAGGGTCGAACCGAGGTAGGACGCACCGAACATGATGACGATGCCGCCGATCACGCCGGCAATCAGGCCGAGCGAGACGCGCCCGAACATCCACGAGAGACCGATCGCGATAATGCCGAGCACCGCCAGCGACTGGCCGAACGGGCCGAGAATGAAGGTGCAGATGTTGTTGATCATCGTCGCAGGCGAAGCGCCACCCGTTACGGTTTGGGCATGCGCCAACTCAGGCAGGGCCATCACAGCCCAGAGCGCCAGCGCACCTGCGATGTGTACGGAGTTGTACCGGCTAAGAACAAGCAGTCCTTTCCCGTATGCTTCGGTCATGAGACGTTCAGCAGCCACGACGACACGCTTTTTCATGGGTTACCTTTCAACCGCCGGACCAGAGACAGTGACCACTGCGGCCGGTCCTCTTCCCGCATCGGCCAGCACCGCCGAACCAAGCCTCGAACTTGGGGATGCCGGAGTTGGGGTGTCTTGGTGGTGGTGGTGGGTGGCGGCGTAGTCGAAGGACGACCACACATCCCAGGACGGCGGAGCATTGGGATCCACGGGGGCGCTTGGCGCAGCTGCCGGCAGCTTCTGGCTGTCCATCGCGGCTGGTGCCGTGCCCACATCGAGAGCGGGGACGATGCGTCCTGCTGCCAGCTCCACCTTATGGACATAGCCGTTGGTAAACCCGCGCTGGGCGTCGCCCGTGTTGTATCTGGAAATGGCGACACGAAGGGCTGACTGCTGCTCTTCATGTGTTTCGCCGCCCGCGTAGTCGCCGGTAAGAACGGTAGCGCCCGCCGCCACCGATTTGCACGGATCGAAAGCGGCTTCCAGCGTAAGCCCGAGCTTGGCGAAGTTGCCCGAATTGATTTGCATGATGCCGATGTCAACGGAATGACCGGCCGCGAGCAGTTTCGACGCGATCTGGATCGCGATGTCGCGGGTGGCGGGGGCGCCACTCGTCCCCGTGGTATTGTCGTTGATCGAAAGCGGCTCAAAAGCACTCTCGGTTCTGGCGATCGACGCCAGGGTGGACGGCGCGACCGACGGCCCGCAACGCAACGCGAGCTGACCGAACTCGCCAATGCTGAGCGGATCGGCACGAGCCGGCACTGATATCGCAATTGTGGCCACCGCGAGGACGGCCGCGATAACCGCTTGTCCTTTACCCGGTACCTTACTCTGGGTTCGCGTGATGAGCCGGCGGGGGATGGGCACCATCCGCGGCGGTGACGGGAGCCGTGTGGACGAATTCCCCGAGATCGTCCGGAGACATGCCAACGAATTGCCGGAATTCAGGATCGCCGGCGGAATAGACTGTGACGCGGCCGGGGATGGCGAATTTCCTGACGAAACCCCACGCCGACAGCGGACTCCTGAAAATTCTGTTACCGGACGGACCGCGCCAGGTCCGAATGATCCGGAAGTCCCGGCCCCGTATCCAGTTGCACCGCATGTCGATGACGAATTCTTCCTCGCTGCGCGCAACAATGAACGTGCTGAGCACTTGCCCGCCGTGTTTGAGACCCAGGCGCAAGTCCGCCTCTCCGAAGGCGTTGGCCAATCACACGCTCCGTTGGCTATTGCTACCCCGCTTTGGAGGGGTGGCATAGCGGGCGAATGTGAAGCGGCGTGTCTGAGATTTTGCAAGGGTTACAGATTCTCTCTGGTTGAATGGAGATCCGCCGCCGTACCTTCACGGTAACGGCTCTCCGTATTAGCCCTGATTGGCCTTCCACGTTCATGTGACAACGCGCGGTTTCTCGCAAAATAGCAACCAAAAAACACCACTCCGAAACCGGCATTACATTACTAAATGACGTAGGATATGGGTTAATAATATGGGGAGGAATTCTGGATAATCGAACGTACACAAGCCATTCCATGGCAAGATACCATCATCGTACATATCAGAAATGGCGCGCGATATTGCGGCAGGATTAACACGATTTCACATACATATCGTGATACTCGAAGTATTACACCGTGACGTTGTAATAATATCCAGCGAAAACAGCGCGGCGCCGGTTGTCAGATCGACAACGCGACGCATGAACAATCCCTCACGACTCCCCTCATATTTCGGACCGTCCCAAAGACCTTGGTGAACAGCGGCTGAGCGGCCAGCATAGCCCGAAGCATGCCATCATCGGGCCCGGCCGGCTCTCCGGCATGGTGGGGGTCAGGTCATAGAGCATGCAGCCCTGGCGGAACAATGAATGAACATGACGCTTGGCGATATGGGATTTCACCAGGCGGCCATGGCCAACTGCCTTCCCCGCCGCGCCAAGCAAGGTGAAGAGTACCACCGTCACGCGTCTGCATCGGATGGTTTCGGCTTCCGTCTGGGTTACCGGGAACGCGGGTTTTGTCCTCCCGCCGCGACCTGCATATAGATCGTGTAACAATGTGTATCAGAACTTGAAAAAAATAGCGCTATAGAGGCATGTTTAGCGACACGCTTGATCTGAATGACTTGCAGGCACGGCCCGCAGGATGTTGCACGCATCGCTGACTCCTGTTGCGGGGCAGGCTTGGGGACCTCATCCCGACAGCGTTGTTCGACGTTTGCACGGAATGACCAGTAAGCATTGGGGATCTGAATAGCGCGTGGTTCGGGAGGAAATGCCATGGCTGGCTCGACCTGGACGTGGATTGGCGGCACCATCGATCTGGAAAGCCCCAGCGACTGGACGTTGACCGTCGGCCCTGGCAACGCCACGGGCATTCCCGAGACCGGCGATACCGCAATCAACGCCGGAAATTTGGTGGGCGACGGCTCGATCGCGGCCTCCATCGTCAACAACGGTACGATCGAGGCGTCCAACAACAGCGCCCCGGGTTCCTCCACCGGCGGCGATCTGGTGATCCAGGGGACGGTCAGTGGCACCGGGTCGATAACCATCGCGCCCGGTGCCACGTTGCAGATCGACGGTTCGCTGGGCACGGGGCAGACGATCGCTTTCAGCCCTGGGGCGCCCGAAACCCTGATCCTCGGCTCGCCGACGGGAACGATCTCCAATCCGATCACCGGCTTCGCCCAGGGCGACAGGATCGAGTTCTCCAACGGCGTTCACATCACCTCAGTTGCAGTTCTGAACGGCGGCACTACACTGGCGGTAGCCTACAGCAGCACCGGCGGAACCGTCGGCACATACGACCTGACCGATATTGCATATGCAGCCGGCACGCCTCTCGACATCGGATATTTGCCTCCTCGCTATTTGGCATGGGTAGTCACGTCATCCCCTTGCCCGCCCAGCCGTCGCATCCCACTTCGTCATGTTTCTTTGTTCGGCTGACCACGAGCCGTTTCTTCGTCCCGGCCTGAAGATCCCCAAGACCGCGGTGGCTGCCGCGGTCAAGGATGGCCGAAGGCCACCGCGCAGCGGCGCGCAGCGTCCTTGAGGGCGGCAGCCACCGCGGTCAGGCTCGAACAGGACGGGCGAAGTGACGGAGGCCACCTATGCGTGACACGGCTCTGCTGCAACTGGCGTTGGGACTGACCCCACCCTGGTCCGTCAGCCGAGCCGACTTCGACCCGGAAGCGCGGCGGATCGACATCCAGATCGACTTCGCCCCCGGCAGCCGCTTTGCCTGCCCAAGCTGCGCCAAGACGGACTGTCCAGCCTATGACACCGAGCGGAAGACCTGGCGCCACCTCGATTTCTTCCAGCATCAGGCCTACCTGACCGCTCGCGTGCCGCGCATCCGCTGCGAGGCGTGCGGCATCAAGACGGTCGCGGTCCCGTGGGCAAGGCCCGGCAGCGGCTTCACATTACTGTTCGAGGCCATGCTGATGACCATGATCCCAGCCATGCCGGTCGCCGCCGTGGCCCGCATGGTCGGCGAGCACGACACCAGGCTGTGGCGGGTGGTCCACCACTACGTCGAGCAGGGCAGGGCACGGCTGGATGCGTCCGACGTCACCCGGGTTGCGATCGACGAGACCGCGGCGCGGCGGGGTCACGACTACATCACCCTGTTCGTGGATATCGATCAGGCGAGGGTGCTGTTCGCCACCGAGGGCAAGGGCGCCGAAACCGTCGTGGCCTTCGCCGATGATCTCACCGCCCATGGCGGCGACCCGGAGGCGATCGAGGAGGTCTGCATCGACATGAGCCCGGCCTTCATCAAGGGCGTCGCCGAGAACCTGCCCGAGGCCGCGGTCACCTTCGACAAGTTCCATGCCGTCAAGATCGTCAACGACGCGGTCGATCAGGTGCGCCGCGGCGAGCAAAAGAGCCAGCCTATGTTGAAGGGCACACGCTATATATGGCTGCGCAACCCGGCCAACCTGTCCGACCGGCAGCAGGCAACACTCGAAAGCCTGCCCACCCGCCATCTCAAGACCGCGCGGGCCTATCAGATACGGTTGGCTTTCCAGGACCTCTATCAGCAGGACAGCCCCGAACAGGCCGGCCGATACCTCACGAAGTGGTACTTCTGGGCCACCCACAGCCGCCTGCCGCCGATGATCGACGCCGCGCGCACTGTCAAACGCCACTGGGACGGCATCCTGCGCTGGTTCCACAGCAAGATCGCCAACGGTCTGATCGAGGGCATCAACAGCCTGGTGCAGGCCGCCAAATCCAAGGCCCGGGGCTACCGGTCAATGCGCAACCTCAAGGCCATGGTCTACCTGCTGGCTGGCAAGCTCGACCTGCGCCTGCCCGCGTGAGCACGTTTCTACCCACCCCGAACAGCGAGGAACCAAAAATTGGCGTCGTCATCGCTCCGCTGATCGAACAGCAGCACGTC
>Ga0302202_10002937_pt1 | contig 19137 bp, 8 predicted proteins | sample II_Bog_N3_3_FD_194579 | JGI IMG/M metagenome (GOLD analysis project Ga0302202, IMG submission 194579) | Peat permafrost microbial communities from Stordalen Mire near Abisko, Sweden - II_Bog_N3_3 | ecosystem: Environmental > Terrestrial > Soil > Wetlands > Peat | place: Sweden: Abisko, Stordalen...
GGCGGCACGCGTTCGCGGTGCGGCTGGCCTACGGCCTGTCCGCCGCGGTCGCTCACGAACTTCGCGTCCGGCGCGCGGCCGACCAGGCCGAATTGCACGGCTCGCCACTGATGATCCCGCCAGGCGCGCCGGACGATCGGTTAATCGCGGCGGACCAGGCGATCGTGGCGGCGGCGGATAGTGCCCGCGATACCGCCGATCTCGACGCGCTGCTGACAACCCTGCTGGCGCAGGTCGACCAGGTGCGCCAGCGCCGCGCGACGCGCCATCCGGTTGCGCGGGACTCCCAGGCGCTGATCACCTGGGCGGAGGAGCGGCACCAGCGTCCGAAGCGCGCGCTGGTGATCGACGACCGGCTGCCCCGACTGGACCGGGATGCCGGATCCAACGCGGTGATCAGCCATGTCGCCGCACTGCAATCCCTGGGCTGGAAGGTCGAATTCATCGCCGCTCGTGAGCTGAGCGCCACGGCCCCGGCCGCGGAGCCGCTGGAGGCGCTTGGCGTGACCTGCCATCGGCTGCCGCATGCGTCCTCGGTGGAGGACGTGCTGCGCCGCCATCACGGCCGGTTCGACTTGGTCTACCTGCACCGGCTGTCGAACGCCGAAGCCTATGCCGGGCTGAGCCGAGCATGGCAGCCGAAGGCGCGGCTGGTGTATAATGTGGCGGATCTGCACCACCTGCGGCTGGCCGGTCAGGCCAGGCTGGAGGGTTGCCTGGAGGCGATGGCGGACGCGCGCTGGACCCGGCAGCGCGAGATCACGGCCATGCGGATGGTGGACGCCGTGATCACCCACTCGACAGCCGAGGCGGCCTATTTAGCGCGCGAGGTTCCCGGTGCCGCGGTGCATGTCGTGCCCTGGGCGACACCGTTGCGTGCGCAGCCGCAGCCGGTCGAGGCGCGGCGCGGCGTGGCGTTCATCGGCAGCTACGACCACGCCCCGAACGTCGATGCGGTGCGCTGGTTGGCTGAGGCGATCATGCCGCTGGTCTGGCAGCGGCAACCGGACCTTCCGTGCCTGATCGCCGGCAGCGGCTGGCCGGCAGATCCGCCCTTCCTGCGCCACCGCTCGGTCACGGTCATCGGATCGTTGCGGCAATTGGGGGACCTGTTCGACGCGGTGCGGCTGACTGTGGCGCCGCTGCGCTTCGGGGCCGGGGTGAAGGGCAAGGTGCTGGACAGCCTCGCGGCCGGAATGCCTTGCGTCATGACGCCCGTCGCGGCGGAGGGCATTGCGTTGCCCTCCACGCTCCAGGGGTTGGTGGCGGGCGAGCCCGCGGACCTGGCGGACGCGATCTGCCGGCTGCACGACGATCCCGAGGCACTGCGGGTCACCGGTGAGGCGGGGCGGGCCTTGATCCGGAGCACGTGCAGTGAAATCGCGGTTCGCCAGGCGATGGACGCGGCGCTACGGACGCAACGGGGCGCAGCGCAGGGGCCAGTACGGCATTCCGCATGAACCGGATTGAAACGGGCGAAGGCTCCATGCGCGTCCAACCGCCATTAGCTTATGGTGGCCCTTTATCCCGTCATGGCCAGACAGCTCGGCTCATGAAGGGCAAGTGTCATTTTTCAAAGTCGACTGCATTGGTTACCATTGGAATCTAAAGCTTTCTATGTTGCGCTATTCAGATCGCAATCTTCTCGACCTCATCGAGCGAAATCTCATCGCTTCTTCTGTCATAAAGCCCCGTCGTCCTCGGCGACGCCTTTCCTCGACTCTGCTAAATCCGTAAACCCGTAAATACGTAAAGCCGTATATCAGGGTTTTCGCCTAGCCATGAAACCATAAACCCGTGTATGCGCCTTCCCATGCCAGTTCTGACGATCACCTCCAGGAAGGGCGGCTGCGGGAAAACCATGCTCGCTGCCGTAGTGACCGGCTCGCTCGCCGCCCAAGGGGTGGACGTGGCGTTGCTCGATTCTGATCCAAACGGTGGCGCCCATCGGTGGGCCACGCAGACCCACCCCGGCGGGACGATCCACGCCTATGCCGAGGCGGACGCCGAACGGTTGGCCGAGTTGCTGCCGACGCTCGCCGCGCAGCATGCTGCTCTGGTGGTAGACACCGCTGGGTTCGGCAACCAGGCCGCGGCGGTCGCCATCGCCGGCGCCGATCTGGTGCTGGTCCCGGTGTCGCCGGGGGAGGGCGATCTTGTGGAAGCCCAGCGCACGGTGGCCTTCGTCAGCGGGCTCAGCCGCAGCACCCGGCGCACCATCCCGGTCAAGGTGGTGGCGAATCGTATCCGCAAGGGCACCTCGATCTCCCGGCATGTCCTGGCCGAACTGGACACGCTGGAGTTGCCACACCTTCGCACGGCTATCAGCGAGGCGGTTGCATACGCCGAGATCGGCTTTACCGGCGCGATGCCGGCCGAGGGGGCGCCGGCGGCGGAAGTCGCCGCGCTACTGGCCGAGTTGCGCGAAGCTGGCGGCCTGCCTTGACGGAAACATGACGTTACGGGAATTCGGATATACGGGAACACGTAAAGGCGTAGATATGACTATCAAGACGTTCAAAAGCGCCAAGGCACCAGCCGATGCGCAGACCTTGCGGCAGGTCGCGGCCGACGCGGGCCGGGTTCTGCCCTCCGCTGTCGTGCGGCGGGACCGGAAAACAGTGCTCATCAACGTGAAGGTCAGCGAGGATTTGGCGATCGCGCTGGCCGAACGCGCCGAGGCCGATGGGATCACCCAGAAGCAGGTCATAACCCGCGCGCTTGCCGCGGCTGGCCTGCCGGTCGATCAACTCGACCTGGAGGATAGGACGCCAAGGCGGCGGCGGGCTGGCCGGAACTAACCAACTCGCCTTCTGGTACGCATAAGGGGACGCAACGGGAACGAGGCGTCTGTCGGAAAACCCTTCCGCATTGGTTTCCGCACACGGTCCCATTCCGACAGGGGTTCTCGCACAAGGAATCGAGCCATTTTAGCGTTTAACCCAATCACTTGACGAATGTCGGGAATCAACTGTTTTCCGTTATCGCCCTCGACGCATACCAAGTGGTCGAAACGGCACAAGCTGTTGAATTCCAACAGAATCCGGTCATCTCCGTTCTGCTTCTGTCCCCTTATGCGTACCAGAAGGCCAGTTGGTTAGTTCCGGCCCCCATGGTGGCAGGCGGGTTACCAGGTGTGGCCGCATCGCCCGGCACCGTGGTCTGCGCCAATGCGGCATTCGGCAGCCCCAGTGTGGCCATCAGCGCCACACGTCCTGCGAAACGGTTCATCAGGTTTGGCATCCTTCAACGCATCCTGCCGGCCGGCGCATGACACACCAGCCGGCGGGTCGATCCAAAAGTCGTATGTCAAATCAGGTGGAACTGGCGAACTTGTAGTCCGGCATATGGGTGAGCTGCTCCTTCGTCGCGCCGGGCATGACGATCTCGCTGCCCTTCACATGCAATTCCGTGTACGGCACCTTCACCAGCTTGCTGCCGACGCCAAGGAACCCACCCACCGACAGCACAACGCCGTCGACATCGTGGTTCTGGCCGACGAGCAATTCATCGATGCTGCCGATCTTCTCCTGCTGGTCGTTGTAGACCGAGCTGCCGATCAGTTTACTGGCACGAGTCTGCTGATCGGCGGTGATGAATTTGCTGTCGCTGCTGTCACCGTTCGTCGCGGTGGCCGAACGGTCCATGGGCGTCGTCGCCGCCGGCCGTGTGCCCGCCGGCGCCGTCACGCTGGCCGATGGCGGCGACGCGGACGGGGTCGATGTCGAATTCATGGTCTGCGCCAACACGGGCGCCGCAATCAGCGAGGATACCGCGATCATTGCCGAAAATGATGGCCGCTGGGACATCTGTGCCTCCTGGCTGTTAAAGTCCACTGCGAAAAAACGCCTGGCCCGCCGATCGGTTCCATCACCCGTGCTTGTCCCGCCCAACGGCGGTTGCAACCTCACGGCATTGGCAGAGCGACGCCGTGGGTCATGCGACCAGGCGCGCCAGCGGCACGGTCAGATGCACCGTCAAGCCGGCCGCATCCCAATCACGTGTTATTGAGCCGCCCAACTGCCCTTTGACCGTGGCGTGCGCGAGAAAGCTGCCGAAACCTTCGATGTGCGTCTGTTGACCGATCGGCGGGCCGCCGCGTTCACGCCACACGAAGTGCACCGCGCTGTCGGATACCGTCCAGGTCGCGTCAACACGGCCGCTCGGAACCGACAATGCGCCATACTTCGCTGCGTTCGTCATGAACTCATGCAACAACAGCGCGACGCTGGTGATGGCACTGCCGCCGATGCCGACCGCCGGTCCCTGGATGGTGACCCGGGTTTCACCCTGATGCACGGCGTCGTTATGGGACGAGACGATGGTTTCGATCAGCGCACGCAATGTCGTTTTCGTCTCCGACCGCGGGGCCATATCGGCCAGATCAGGCATGGTCAGATCATGCGCCCGGGACAAAGCGGTCAGCCGCGCCCGCACGGCATCGGCCAACTCTTTGGGCGTGCCCGCAAAACGCGCGCTCAGGGTTACGACACTGCCGGCGAGCGCGAGCAGGTTTTTCACCCGGTGGTTCATTTCCCGCAGCAACAGAGTCTGCTTTTCCGCCGCCCGTTTGCGTTCCGTGATATCGCGCGCGATCTTCGACGCACCGATGACTGCGCCAGCGGCGTTCCGGACCGGCGACACTGCGAGGGAAACCTCAATCAGGGCGCCGTCCTTACGTTGCCGTACCGTATCATAAGGCTCGACCCGCTCGCCGCGGCGAATGCACTGCAGAATTGCCACCTCTTCGTTCTGATGGTCCGCCGGGATCAGCATCGTAATGGGCCGGCCGATCGCCTCACTGGCGGTGTAGCCGAACAGAACCGCGGCCCCGTGGTTCCAGCTCGTGATGACACCATTCAGATTCTTGCCGACGATCGCATCGTTTGACGAATCGACGATCGCTCCCAGATACCGTATCGATTCCTCGATGCGCTTGCGCTCTGTGATATCGACCAGGGTATTGATCGCGCCGATCATCTCGCCGGTCCGATTCCAGATCGGCATCGGATAGGTAAGGAAATGGATCATACTGCCATCGGGTCGTTCGGCGATCGCCTCACTGCCGGGAACGGCACGCCGCTCGCGCAGCGCAACGGCCATCGGGCACTCGTCATGCCGCATCGGCCGGCCATCGGACCAACGCACCGCGTGGGTGCCACACCATTTGTCCTCACCAAGCCGTGGCGTGCGACCCCAGAGCGCAACGGCCGCCTGATTAAAGAAGGTGATACATCCATCGACGTCGGTGGTGTAGACCGCCACCGGCAACGCATTCAGCAGGTCGGGGAAATGCTGTTCGGTTTCGCGCTGCACCGAGGATAGCAGCCGCGCTTCGGTGATATCCTGCCAGCTGGTCATTACGCCAATTCGCATGCCGGCATCGTCGAGCAATGCATCGGCGTGGACCCGCACAACCACCCGTGTGCCGTCAGCCCGTACGATCACCATCTCGTGATCGCGTACCGACTCGCCGCTCGCCAGTACGTCGCCGACGAGCCGCGCGGTATCGTTGACTGCGCCAGGCGGGTCGGCTGCGACGCTGAGCGTAGCCCAGAACGCATCGGCGCGTTCACCCAGCCGCGGCGTTCTTCCCCACAATTTGGTCGCGCGACGGTTATGCCGGACGATCGCACCGCTACCATCGCAAATGCAGACGCCAAGTGGCAACATGTCCAGAAGGCTGCCAGACTGACCGTTGCCATATTTGCCGATCAGAGCCAGGTCCGGCAAATGGTCATCCGCTAGCGGCTGCGTATCGACTCCCACGATAGCGGCTTCTGTCGGATGGCTGCGACAGGCCGCAACGAATGCGGCGTCGGGCCACCCGAGGGAAGGATTGCTATTGTATAATTCTCTCTTCATTCCCCAAACCTAAGTCAGACCAGCATGAGTGGACACCTGCGACGGTGGCGCCGTCGATACCGGGTCAGTCAATATGTCGTGATGGCAAGGGCGATTGAGCAGAATATCACAGACGTCTTACCGACGAGTTATGGCGGCGTGCCAGCCACGCGACGGCGAGTCGCCGCGGGCATGCGGTCCGCTCCTCCGGGCGGGCTTCGCCGGTGACGTGTCAGACCCTGGACGGGCCCCTATATCCGTCCCAGCAGGAGTAAAACCAGCAAGACAATGACGACAAGCCCGAGGCCGCTGCTGGGGTAGTAGCCCCAGCCGCCGCTATAGGGCCAGGTCGGCAATGCGCCAATGAGCAGCACGACCAGAATGATCAGCAAGAGTGTTGGCATGTTGCACCGCGACTATCCGGACAAGAAATCGATATGGACCCGTAGTGCAGTATAAGTAACCAGGCGTGTCCTGGTTCCTGTTTCAGAGCTGAAGCAGCGTCCCTGGCGCATCACAATTGCATGACGTCCATCACGCGGGTTGCAGCAAAGTCTCAGACCTGTTCAAGGCGATGTGCGACGGCCGGTTCTCCCGTCACCCGATCCTCGGATCAAGTCCGTGGACAGGCCTGCCGTCCGGACGGTCCGGTGCGGAAGGCAATGGACGACCTGAAGACACCGGTGGTTATGCGACGTGCCGCTGCCAGGGCGATCACCGTCAACTGGCTGATGGCCGAAGGCCCAAACGCCGAACCGAGGTGACCTATCGCAACAGCTTCATCACCGATCTCCCCCTCAGCCGCGACAATGTCGCAGATATTGCCGTGTGTGACCGGGCACGGTGGAAAATGAAGATTCAATACTCTGAAGACCAAAGACGATCACCCGGAACATAACGTCGTCCACGGCCGTCAGAATATGGTGCTGGCAACCCGAAGGAGGTTCGTTCACGGCATATGGACACTCACGACCTACCTGGTTGGCATCATCTGCCTGAAACCCCGTCGTTACCCGACCGCCGCCGCTCGGGCGGTGAACCAGCCGTTCAGAAAACGTCGCCCGGTCCACAAGGAATGATGCGTCAGGTTGCTTGACAATGACCGGTGGGTTAGCCACCAGTGGCAAGGTCCCGAGATAATGGGTTGGCAGGGGTGGATGGTCGCATGACTGATCGGACCGGTGGATTTGCCGGCAATGGCTCGTTGCGTCGCCGCGGCACGGTCGCCTGCGATTGCGGGCACGATTCAATCGGGGGTTGTGATATCGCAACCACCTGTCACGACCTTCGATAGGTTGAATCCCCCCATTCCGGAGCCTCAACCGTGACGACAAAAACGATCAGCACGTCCATCGCCTCGTACGACATCGTTACGCTGGTCACCAGGCTGACGGTGACCGGCACGGGGACCGTCGGCGCCGGCGGTGTCTCTGCCGGGTCCTCGGGCGCCTACACGGTCGCCAACAGCGGCCATATCGGCACCACGGCGGGCAGCGGGTTCGGCGTGCGAATCCCGCACGGCGGCACCGTCATCAACTCGGCGTCCAGGCAATGCAACCGAACATCACGAAGATGTGAGGGTGCCGCGGATTGTCCGCACGATGCCGTGATAGAACAGTGCGACTGCATGGCATAAACGAGTTTGTACTGACGAATCTGTCGCCCGCGCCACCGCGTGGCACGGCAGGCGGCTACCGACGGGGCACGTAACGAACAACGGCGGCACTCCGGCCTAACCCGGCGCGCTGGGGGACACGATGTCGACGATCAACACGACGATCAACCACGGCATCACGCTGGGGTCTGGCTACACCTCACCGCTGACCGTGACCAACACGGGGAAAGTCAACAACAACGGCTCCGGCAAGGCGATTTTCGGCGGCACCGAAACCGTCGTGAATTACGGCCATATCATCGCGACCGGAAACAGCGGTGGCTACGGATATCCGGGCATCTATCTCGGCAACGGCTACGTCAACAACCACGGCTCGATCACCGCGGCTGGCAACGCGGTGGTGTTCCAAGGCTCTGGCAGCGTCGTCAACAGCGGCTTCATGTACGGAGCGCGTTGGGGCGTCACCAGTCGCGGGCTGTTCACCGTCACCAATACCGGCACGATCTCCGGCGGGAGCCAGGGGATCGTCCTGTCCGGCGGTGGGCTCATCAACAACAGCAACCTGATAGCCGGCGCCGACGGGATAGGCATCGGCGGCGGTGTTGGGACCATCGATAACGCCGGCACCATCCTCAGCTATGGCGCTGGTGTCGCCCTCGACAGTGGCGGCATTGTCAGCAACTCGGGCGCCGGGTTGATTTCGATCACCGGCGCCTATGGGGCGATCTACATCACGGGTGGGGCCGGCAGCGTCACCAACGCCGCCACGCTGTCCGGTTATATCGGCGTCCAATTCGCTGGAAACTATAACAACACCCTGATCGACAGCGGCACCATCATCGGCAGCAGCGGCACCGCGGTCGCGTTCGGTTCCGGCAACGACCTGTTGAAGCTCACGCCCTCAACCAGCCTCGCCATCAAAGGCATTGTGGATGGCGGCGGCGGCACCAATACGCTCGAGTTCGCGTCAGGCACGAGTATCGGCACGCTGGCCGGCACCGGCGCCGACTTCGTCAGTTTCTCCAGCGGCACCATCGACACCAGAGCGTCCTGGGTGTTCGCCGGCAGCAACACGATCGGTCCCGGCACCACCTTGACGAACAAAGGCACGCTGACCGTCGGCGGCACGCTGACGAATGCCGGCCTCATCACCAGTGCCGGCGTCGCGTTCCTGGCGGCGGCCAACGCCCAGTTGACGAACCAGGCGGGCGGAACGATCGCCGGCAACGACGCTGTGCTGGCGTATGCCGCGACACCCACCCTCACCAATGCCGGCGTGATCCGGGGTGGCTCCGCGGGCGCGGCTGCGGGCATCGCCTTCGAAGCGGGCGGGGCCGTCACCAACCAGAGCAGCGGCACCATCAGCGGCGAACTCGGTGTCTACGTGAAGGGAGCCGCCGGCGCGGTGGTGAATGCCGGTGATATCGCCGGCGGTTCGTCCAACGGCATCGGCGTCGAGATCCAGGCGGGTGGCACCCTGACCAACCAGGCCCTCGGCACGATCACCGGCGCCGTCTATGCGGTGAGGTTCCAGGCAGGTTTCACCAACCGGGTGGTGATCGATCCCGGCGCAACCTTCGGCGGCACCGTCAGTGGCGGCAACACCATCGGCGCGACCGCCGTCAGTACGCTGGAACTGGCCTCGGGAGCGTCGGCCGGCACGCTGAGCGGGCTCGGCACGACGTACAGCGATTTTGGCCAGGTCACCATCGACGCCGGCGCGCGCTGGACATTGGCCGGAACGGACACGGTGCTCACCGGCGCCACGCTGACCAACAGCGGCACGGTGACGGTGACCGGCGTCCTTCTTGACACCGGCGGGCTGATCTCCAACCAGTCCGGCGGCACGATCAGCGGCGCCAACGGCATCTACGTCACGAATACCGGCGCGGCCGCCACGGTGATCAATGCCGGCAGCATCGGGGGCACCGGTCCAACGGGCAGCTCGACCACCGGTTTCGGCCTTCAATTCGGCTCGACGTCCTCCGGCGGCAAGGTGACCAACCAGTCGGGCGGCGTGATCACCGGGACCGAGGACGCCATCATCGCCAATACCGGTGCCGGCGCGGGAACCGTCGAGAATTACAGCACCATCATCGGCGGCAGCAGCGGTTTCGGCGGCATCAACCTGTCGGGCGGCGGCAGCGTCACCAATGCGTCGAGTGGCACGATCACCGGCCGCGGTGCCGGCGTGTTCATCGCCAACGGCACCGGTGCGACCGTCAGCAATGCCGGCAGCATCGGCGGCAGCCAGGGCTACGGCGTCGAGCTGTTCAGCGTCGGCAGCATCACAAACAGCTCGGGCGGCGTCATCACCGGTGCTTACACGGGGCATTCCGGCGGCAGCATCTACTATGGTGCCGGCATCTATCTGGAAGCCGGCGGCACGGTTATCAACCAGTCGGGTGCGAGCATCGGCGGTCTGCGCGGCGTCTACCTGTCCAACGTCGCGGCCACGGTGGTGAATGCCGGCCGTATCATTGGCAGCCACACCAGGACCGGTGCTGCGCCAGCAACGGCCTATGCCGGCGTTTACGTCAAGGCCGGCGGGTCGGTGACCAACCAGTCGGGCGGGACGATCTCCGGCCTCCGCGGCATCTACGGCAAGACGGCAGCCGTCGACGTCAGCAACGCCGGGCTCATTGACGGCGGCAGTTCGTACGGTGTCACGCTGGCGGCCGGCGGGTCGCTGACCAACCAGGCAGGGGGCACGATCACCGGCGCGACGGGCGTCGTGTTCGGCGGCACCGCCAACGAGACGCTGACCGACAGCGGCACCATCATCGGCACCTCAGGCACGGCGGTTGCGTTCGGTTCCGGCAACGACCTGCTGGCGCTGCTGCCCGGCAGCCTGGGCTTCCAGGGCCTGGTCGATGGCGGCGGCGGGACCAACACGCTGGATTTCGCCTCGGCCGCCGCCATCGGCACCCTAAACGGGATCGGCGCCAGCTTCACCAATTTCAGCACCGCGACGGTCGCCTCCGGCGCCAACTGGGTGCTGGCCGGCAGCGACACGCTGGCCGCCGGAACGACGCTGACCGACTCCGGCACCTTGCGGATCGCCGGCATCCTGACCAACGCCGGCCGCGTCGTCGTCGATCCGCCGCTGTATGTCTCCGGCACCTTCGTCAACACCGGGTCGGTCAACGCGCCCGGCACCGACAGCGCCGTTTCCATCCTGACCGGCGGCGTGCTGACCAATGCCACAACCGGTGCCATCAGCGGCGGCGACGACGCGGTCGCGGCCAGCGGCACCGTCGCCATCACCAACCTCGGCACGATCACGGGCACGACCATCAGCGCCATCGCGCTGGCCGCCGGCAGCGTGATCAACGGGGCGAGCGGCACCACCACGGCGCTGATCGCGGGTGGCAGCACCGGCTACGGCGTCGGCGCCAGCGCGGTCGCGACGGTGACCAACTTCGGCACGATCCAGGGCCAGGTCAACGCGGTAAAACTGGCCGCCGGCGGCAGCGTCACCAACAGCGGACGGATCATCGGCCAGGGGACAGCCGGCGGCATCGTGATCAGCGGTTCGGCTGGGATCGTCGGCAATTACGGCACGATCAGCGGCAAGAACGGTGTGCTGCTGAACGCCGGCGGCACCATCACGGATCGCGGGACGATCAGCGCGAGCAGCACCGCGATCGGCTTCGGTGGCAGCAACAACCTGCTGGTGCTGGAACATGGCTACGGCATCACCGGCGGCATCACCGCTTCCGGCAGCGGCAACGTCGTGGAACTGCTGGGCACCAGCGCGGCCAACGCAGTCACCGCAACCTACAACAGCCTGGGCCTCACCGGTTTCAATACGATCGCTTTCGCCTCCGGCGCCGGCAATTACGCCACCTTGAAGATCACCAGCACCACGGCGCTGCCCGGCACCATCACCAACTTCGCCGGCGCGCACGACACCATCGACCTGACCACGCTCCACTTCGTCTCCGGCAGTTCGACCGCCGCGTTCAACAGCGGGACCGACAAGCTGACCGTCAGCAACGGCACCGCCTCGGTCACCTTGCAACTCGGCGTTGGCAACTACAGCAGTGTTGGCTTCACCGCGGTCAGCGACGGCGCCACCGGCACCGACATCACCATCGGCGCCCCGGTGCTGAGCTACGCCTGGACCGGCGGCAGCGCCGACTGGCAGACCGCGACCAACTGGAGCAGCGGCGTCATCCCCGGCACGACCGCCCACGCGACGATCGCCAATGCCGGCAGCAACAGCGTCACCATCGGGGCCGCCGAGAGCATTACGGTCGCCGGCCTGACACTGTCCAACGCCGACACGCTGCTCGTCGCCGGCACCTTCGCGCCCACCGGCGCGGTCGGCGTGACCGGCGCGCTGCTCAGCATCGCCAGCACCGGTTCGCTCACCAATTCAGGCACCCTGACCGACGCCGGCACCCTGGTCGATGCGGGGGTGCTCAGCAACGGCGTCACCCTGGTGGGCACGGCGGCGCTGGTCTCGGTTGCCGCCACCGGGGTGATCCGCAACGCCGGCACCGCCAGCGCCGCGGTGACGGGCTACGCCGGCGGGTCGGTGTCGAACGCGGGCACGATCCGCAACAGCGCGGGTGCGGCGATCCGCATCACCGGCTCCGCCGCCAGCGTGATCAATCTCGGCGCGATCGCCGGCACGAGCGGCGTCGGGATCAGCCTGGGCTCCGGCGGCAGCGTCAACAACGGCGGGACAGTCACCGGCGTCTCGGGCGTGCTGATCACCGGCGGTGCCGGAACGGTCAACAGCGACGGCCTTATCATCGGCACCGCCGGTGCCGCGGTCAGCCTCGCCGCCGGCGGCTACGTCGATATCGGCGGGGCGGTCACCGGCACCGCCGGCGTGGTGATCACCGGCGGCGCCGGCACGGTCAGCAATGGCGGCGGCATAAGCGCGACCAGCGGCGCCGGCGTCAGCCTGGGGTCGGGCGGCAGCTTCAGCAACGGCGGCAGCGTCACCGGCACCTCCGGCGTGGCGGTCACCGGCGCGGCCGGCACGATCAGCAACGGCGAGACGATCGTCGGCACCAGCGGCGCCGGCATCACCCTGGCGGCCGGCGGCAGCATCGACAATGGCGGCCTTCTCACCGGCGCCTCCGGCATCGTGATCACCGGCGCGGCCGGCACCATCAGCAACGGCAGCACCATCATCGGCACCGCCGGGGCCGGCGTCAGTTTTGGCGCGGGCGGTTCGCTCAGCAACGGCTTCCTGATCACAGGAAGCACGACCGGCGTCACGATCGCGGGCGCCGCCGGTTCGGTTCAGAACGGCGGCACGATCAGCGGTACGCTGGGCGTCGCGTTCGGCGGCACCTACAACGACACGCTGACCGACAGCGGCACCATCATCGGCTCGTCGGGCACCGCGGTCAGCTTCGCCGGCGGCAACGACCTGCTGCAGTTCAATGCAGGCGGTGGCCCGAACATCCAGGGCCTGGTCGATGGCGGCGGCGGCACCAACACACTGGCGTTCCTCTCGGCCGCGGTCACCGGCACATTGACCGGCACCAATGCGGCTTTCGTGAATTTCAGTGCCGGCACGGTCGTGTCCGGCGCATCCTGGGTGCTGGCCGGCGGGGTCACCTTCGGCGCCGGCCTCTCGCTCACGAATGCGGGCACCCTGACCGATGCCGGCACCCTGGTGAACAACGGCTCGATCAGCGCGTCGGGGGCGAACGACGCGCTGAGCATGGCCTCCGGCGGCGTGGTGACGAATGCCGCGGCCGGCAATATCTCGGGCAATCACGCCATCGCGGCGGCCGGCGTGGTCAACGTGACGAATTTCGGCACACTGCGGGGCTCGGATGGCGGCATCCGGCTGACCGGGGGCACCGTGATCAACGGTGCCAGTGCCACCACCACGGCACTGGTCGCGGGCGGAACCTACGGGATCACCGTCATCGGGGCCGGAACGGTCGCGAACTACGGCACGATCAGCGGTGCCGTGACCGGCACCAGTGGCGGCGGGATCGGCCTTGGCGGCGGCGGCAGCGTCAACAATGCGGGCTACCTGTCCGCCGACGACGGGGTGGGCGTCGGCGGCGGCGCGGGAACGGTCTCGAATGCCGGAACGATCCGTGCCAGCCAAGTGGGCGTGCTTCTGGGAGCCGGCGGCAGTGTCGGCAACAGCGGCCTGATCACCGGAACCACCGTTGCCGGCGTCCTGATTGCGGCGCTCAGCGGAACGGTCACCGATTCCGGCACGATTTCCGGGGGCGGCGACGGAATCGTGCTGCAAGCGGGCGGCCGTGTCAGCGTGAGCGACAGCGGCAGCATCTACGGCGCGGGCGCCGGGGCCTATGGCATCTATATCGCGGCCCACGCCGGTACGGTGCAGAATGCCGGCCTGATCGCCGTCGCCAGCACAGCGACCGACGCCATCCTGCTGACCGCGGGCGGCACCGTCGTCAACACCGGGCGGATCATCGGTTCGGGTGCGGCCAACGGCGTCGTTTTGAACGGCGCCGGCGCGGTGAGCAATTACGGCACCATCAGCGCGGCCTCCGGCGTGCTGCTGAGCGCCGGCGGCACGCTGGTCGAAGGCGGCACGATCATCGCCACCGGCGCCACCGCGGTCGGCTTCGGCGGGACCGTCAGCAACCGGCTTGTGCTGCAAGCCGGCTATGCCATCACGGGAACGGTCAACGGCGGCGCGACCGCGGCGCACGACACGCTGGAGCTGGCCTCGGGGGCCACGACCGGCACGCTGAGCGGGCTGGGCAGCAAGTTCCTGAATTTCGGCGCCGACGCGATCGATGCCGGCGCGCGGTGGGTGCTGGCCGGCGGCAACACGCTGGCGGCCGGCACCACGCTGACCGACGCCGGCACGCTGACAATCAGCGGCTCGCTGGCCAACGCCGGCTCGATCGCGGTCGATCCGCCCCTGGTCGTCTCCGGCACGCTGGCGAACACCGGCACCATCGGCGCGATCCTGGCCAACCCGGCGGAAACCGCCGTCTCCGTCGTGTCCGGCGGCGTGCTGACCAACAGCGGCACCGGCGCGATCACCGGCGGACCGGCCATCTACTACGTTACAACCGGGGCTGCGGTGCCCTCGACTGTCGGCTACGCCGGCGGCAACGGCGTCGCCATCGCCGGTGGCAGCGTCAACAACCAGGCTCGGATCACCGGCGGCGCCGGCGGGTCGATCCCGTCTGTCGGAGGGGGCGATTATCTCGGGGGCTCCGGCGGCGCCGGGGTGTCGCTCAACGGCGGCAGTCTGAACAACACGGCTGCGGGGGTCATCACCGGCGGTACCGGCGGCAGCGGCTACGGCGGGGGCAATGGCGGCAGCGGCGTTGTCCTTGCGGCGGGCACGCTGACCAATATGGGCATCATCCTGGGCGGTGCCGGCGGTGTCGGAGCATCCGCCGGCTTCGCCGGCGGCGGCGGCCGTGGCGTCTATGTCACGTCCGCCGGCCAGGTGTTCAGCAACCAGGGCACGATCCGAGGCGGCGCCGCGCACTCTGGTGCGTCCGGCAACACTGGCGGCGTCGGCGTTTACTTCGTCGCGGGCGGAACCCTGATCGACGCCGGATCGATCGGCGGCGGCGCGGGCTCCGGCCTATTGGGAACCGCCGCCGCGGTACAGTTCGCGGGCACATCAAGCGATCTGCTGATCCTGGAGCAGGGCTACACGCTGCACGGCGCCGTCCTCGGCTCCGCCAGCGCGAGCAGCAACACGCTGGAGCTGCTGGGCACCAGCGCCGCCAACGCGGTCACCGCGACCTACAGCAGCCTGGGACTGACCAATTTCAACACGGTGGCCTTCGCGCCCGGCGCCGGCAATTACGCCACCCTGAAGCTCACCAGCACCACGGCACTGCCCGGCACGATCACCAACTTCGCCGGCGCACACGACACCATCGACCTGACGGCGCTGGCCTTCGTCTCCGGCAGCGCGTCCGCCGTGTTCAACATCGGGTCCGACCGGCTGACCGTCAGCAACGGCACGAATTCCGTCACCTTGCAGCTTGGCTCTGGCACCTACAGTTCCGTCGGCTTCACCGCATCCAGCGACGGTGCCACCGGCACCGACATCACCATCGGACCGGCCGCGGCCTATGTCTGGACCGGCGCCAGCGCCGACTGGCAGACCGCGACGAACTGGAGCACCGGCGTCATCCCCGGAACGGCCGCGCAGGCGACCATCGCCAACGCCGGCAGCAACACCGTCACCATCAGCCGCGCCGAAAGCATCACGGTCGCCGGACTGACGCTGTCCAATCACGACACACTGCTGGTCGCCGGCACCTTCGCACCGACCACGTCAGTGGGCATCACCGGGGCGCTGCTCAACGTCGCCGGCACCGGTTCCCTGATCAACGCCGGCACATTGACCAACGCCGGCACGCTGACCGACAGCGGCTCGTTTACCAATGCCGGCCGGGTCACCGGCGCCAGCACGGGCGTGAGTCTCACCGCCGGTGCGACGCTCACCAACCAGTCCGGCGCCACCATCGCCGGCACCGCCCGGGGCGTCAGCGGGAACGGCGCGGTCCAGAACGCGGGCGACATCACGGGCGGAACGGCCACAACGAACGCCGGCGTCTATCTGACTGGCGGCACACTCAGCAATCAGTCGAGCGGCACGATCACCGGCTTTGACGGCGTCCTTGCCGCCACAGGCCCGGCCACGGTGGTGAACACCGGCAGCATTGCGGCCGCGCCACATGGTTACGGGGTCTATCTGCTGGGCGGCGGCAGCGTCACCAACAACGCAAGCGGCACGATCAGCGGATACCGCGGCATCGTCGCCAACACCGTCGCCGCGGCTTTGATCAACGCCGGCGCCATCGAGGCTGGTTATGTCGGCGTCGTGCTGGGCGCCGGCGGTAGCGTGGTGAATACGGGCGTCATCAACGGCGAGTCGAACTTCGGCGTCGCCCTCATCACCGGTGGTTCGGTCACCAACCAGGCGGGCGGCACGATCGTCGCCCGGAATGCCGCCGTCCTGGAGGGTGCCGGTGACACCCTGGTGAACGCCGGCGTCATCACCGGGTCGTCCATCGGCGTCCTGGTAGACACGGGTGGTTCGGTCACCAACCAATCGGGCGGCACGATCAGCGGCGGCACCTATGCGGTTTCGTTCGCTGCCTCCCACAACGCGCTTCTGGTGGTCGATCCGAGCGCGGTGTTTATCGGCACGGTTTCCGGCGGCAACACGATCGGTGCCACCTCGATCAGCACGCTGGAGCTGGCGTCGGGCGTCTCCGCCGGCACGCTGAGCGGCCTCGGCACGAAGTACACCGAATTCGCCCGGATCACCGTCGATGCCGGTGCGCGGTGGACGCTGAGCAACACCAACGCGCTGTACGCCGGCTACACGCTGACCGATGCCGGCACCCTGACCGTCGCCGGCACGTTCACCAACGCCGGTTCGGTGGTGGTCGATCCGCCGCTGTCCGTGTCCGGCACACTGGTGAACACCGGCTCGATCAACGCGCCCGGCACGTACACGGCGGTGTCCATCCTCTCAGGCGGCGTGCTGAGCAATGCCGCGAGCGGGGTCATCACCGGCGGCGCTTACGCCATCAAGGCGAGCGGCACCGTCAGCGTCACCAATCTCGGCACGATCCAGGGCACGAGCGCCGGCGGCATCGCGCTGGCCGCGGGCAGGGTGATCAACGGCGCGAGCACCGTGACCACCGCGCTGATCGCGGATACCGGCGCCTATGGCTTCGCGGCAAGCGCCAGCGCCACGCTGACCAACTTCGGCACGATCCGGTCCAAAGCCGTGGTCTTCGAAGCGGGCGGCAGCCTCGACAACGCGGGCTATTTGTCCGGCAGCGGCGCCGGGGTGCTGTTCAACAGCACCGGCGACATCGTAACGAACTCGGGCACGATCCGGGGCACGACCTTTGGCGTGGCAATCGAGGGCGGCAGCGTCGGCAATACCGGCCGCATCACCGGCGGCATCGACGCCACCGTCGCGGCCGCCACGGTCAGCAATGCCGGCTATGTCGGGAGCGGGATCACCCTCCACGCGGGCGGCACCATCATCGACGGCGGGACGATCGGCGGGCCGGTTGCGTTCGGTGGGACCGGTGGCGCTTTGCTGGTGCTGGAGCAAGGCTACGCGATCACCGGCAGCATCACCGCGTCCGGCACCGCCAACGTCGTGGAACTGCTGGGCACCAGTGCGGCGAACGCGGTCGCCGCGACTTATAACAGCCTGGGACTGACGAATTTCGGCACCGTCGCGTTCGCGCCGAACGGGGGGAACTACGCGACGTTGAAGGTGACCAGCGACGCGACGTTGCCGGGGACGATCACCAGTTTCACGGCGCTGCACGACACCATCGACCTGACCGCGCTGAGCGACGCGGGCAACGACGCCTTCACCAGCTTCAATACGCTGACGAAGGTGCTGACCGTCACCGGCGACAACGGTACCGTGCAGTTGCAGCTTGGCAGCGGAAGTTACACCGGCCTGGCGTGGGCGGCGCAGAATGACGGCAGCAATGGCACGTCGCTGCATCCGCTGACGGCCGGGTTGCCGGCCATCGGCGGCACCAAAGCGGGTCAGACGGTTAACGACAACAGTTCGGACCGGCCGTTCTCGGCCGTAACGGTCACCGACCCGAATGGCAACCAGCCGGAGACCCTGACGATCACGCTCAGCAGCGGCGGATCGGCGACGGATGCCGATGGGACGTTGTCGGGGACCGGGTTGGTGCATGCGGGCACCGGGATCTACACCCTGACCGCGAGCAATGCGGGGACCCTGACGACGGCGCTGGACGGGTTGGTGTTCACCCCGACGGCGCACCAGGTGGTTCCGAGCGGCACCGTCACCACGGCGTTCAAACTCGCTGTGACCGACAATATCGGTGAGAGCACCAGTGACAGCACCACGACGGTGATCGCCACGGCGGTGAACGACCCGCCGGCGATCGGCGGGACGAAATCCGGCCAGACCGTCAATGACAACAGCTCGGATCAGCCGTTCTCGGCGGTGACCATCACCGACCCGGACTTTGGCGCGACCGAGACGGTCACGATTACCCTGACTGCCGGCGGTTCGGCCAGCGACGCGAATGGCACCCTGTCCGGGACGGGCGTGAACAGGACCGGCGTCGGCACCTATACGCTGACGACCGGGACACCTGCCGCCGTAACGTCCGCACTGGATGCGGTGACCTTCACCCCGACTGCGCATGAGGTGGCCCCGGGCGGCACGGTCACCACCGGGATGACGCTGTCGGTCACCGACGGCATCGTCGGGTCGCCCACCACGAATTCGACGACGACTGTGGTGGTGACCGCCGTCAACGATCCGCCGGCGATCGCCGGAACGAAGTCCGGCCAGATGGTCAGCGACAACAGCACGGATCAGCCGTTCTCGGCGGTGACCATCACCGACCCGGACTTTGGCGCGACCGAGACGGTCACGGTCACCCTGACTGCCGGCGGTTCGGCCAGCGATGCGAATGGCACGTTGTCCGGCACGGGCGTGACCCGGACCGGCGTCGGCACCTATACGCTCACCACCGGCACGCCGTCCGCCGTAACGTCCGCACTGGACGCCGTAACCTTCACCCCGACCGCGCATGAGGTGGCTCCCGGCGGCACGGTCACCACCGGCATGACGCTGTCGGTCACCGACGGCATCGTCGGGTCGCCGACCACCAACAGCGCGACAACGGTCATCGCCACCGCGGTGAACGACCCGCCGG
>Ga0302202_10002950_pt1 | contig 19078 bp, 14 predicted proteins | sample II_Bog_N3_3_FD_194579 | JGI IMG/M metagenome (GOLD analysis project Ga0302202, IMG submission 194579) | Peat permafrost microbial communities from Stordalen Mire near Abisko, Sweden - II_Bog_N3_3 | ecosystem: Environmental > Terrestrial > Soil > Wetlands > Peat | place: Sweden: Abisko...
CATGCCGCGCGCCTGGCTCACGGTCTATGCGCGCGGCTTTTCGGACGGAAACGTGCGCTAATTAAGTCTGCTTAAATTCGAATATCTCTTATTAAAGAAATGGGCGCCTTGCTTAAATAGGCGACTGCAGGCATAAAGCGGGGCATGCCCGAATCTGCAACGGATCAGCGGCTTGGCCGCTTTGTCGAGACGCCCGTCGCTGGCGAAGTGGTGCGTGCTTTCGTACCTTCGCCTTTGCCTCCAATTCCGCCCATCGACATCCTTGGTCTGCTCGACCGGTTAAGCCATGCAGAACGTGCCTTGGGGCGCCTCGACGGTATCACCATGTTGCTCCCGCGCCAGGAATTGTTCCTTTACATGTATGTGCGCAAGGAAGCGGTATTGTCGTCGCAGATCGAAGGCACTCAATCGACACTTGCTGATCTCCTGCGCTTTGAGGCCGAGGCGCAAGCCGGGCAGCCGATCGACGATATTCGCGAGGTCTCGAATTACGTCGATGCGATGATGTACGGTCTCGAGCGGCTCGAAACACTGCCGCTATCGCTGCGCCTCATCCGGGAAATGCATGCGCGCCTTCTGCACAGCGGGCGCGGCGGCACCAAAAGTCCGGGTGAATTTCGGCGGTCGCAAAACTGGATCGGTGGTACACGGCCCGGCAATGCCCTGTTCGTGCCGCCGCCTGTGACGGAAATGGATGGCTGTCTCGCCGATCTCGAGCGCTTCATCCATGACGAGACGTCCCGGTTGCCTGCCTTGATCAAGGCTGGGCTGTTGCATGTGCAGTTCGAGACCATCCACCCATTCCTGGATGGCAATGGCCGTATCGGTCGACTGCTGGTAACGCTCTACCTCTGCGTCAATGGCGTCCTGCGCTCACCGCTCCTCTATCTGAGTTTGTATCTCAAGACCCATCGCGCCGAATATTATCGGCTCTTGCAGGACGTGCGCGAGAATGGAAACTGGGAGGCCTGGCTCGACTTTTTCCTGACCGGCATCGCCGAAACCGCCAACCAGGCATTCGACGCCGCGACCCGGATCGTGGGCCTGTTCAAGGAAGATCGCGAGGCCATTACCGCGCACAGCGACCGACCAGGTTCGGCGCTGCGAATTCATGATTGCTTCCAGCGAGCCCCGTTCCTCACTGCGAACCTGTTGGTCGAGGAAACCGGGCTGTCTGCGCCGACAGTCAATGCGGCCCTCGCCGATCTCGAGCGCATGGGTGTCGTCGAGGAAGTGACTGGGCGCAAACGAGGCCGCGTCTTCGGGTATCGAAGCTACCTTGCGATCCTGAGCGAAGGCACAGATCCGCTGTCGGCAGGTACATGATCGAGGATGGCAAAGTTCAATCGCACTCCGGGCGTCGGAATGTGCGGTCACGCGGCTTGTGGTGTCGGTTCAACACGCAACCCACTGGCGACCGAGTTCCGGCCGGCACGCTTCGCGGCGTAAAGGCGACTATCAGCGCACTCGAGGATCTGTAGCAGGTGCTCGCCGTCGGCAGGGGCCGTGGCAACACCGATACTAATGGTCGTCGGCATGCCGCAGGCGACGTCCAATTCGCTGGGGATGGCCAGTTTGACCCGGTGCGCATGGGCGATGGCCGCTTCGTGCGTCATCCCTTCGCACAGGATGACAAATTCCTCGCCGCCATAGCGAAATACCATGTCGTTGCCCCGCACCGAGTTGCGCAGGATGCGGCCAACGTGACGAAGGACTTCATCCCCCTTGAGATGACCAAACTCGTCGTTGACCCGCTTGAAATGGTCGATATCGACCATTTCAAGGCTGATCGACCGGCCTTCGGCAAGGGCCTTGCTTATCGTGGCCTGTGCGATCTCTTCAAACTGCCGCCGTGCGAAGACGCCGGTAAGGTGGTCGATCGCGGTTCTCGCCAGCAGCCGTTCGTAGCGCCCGCGGTAGGTCAACCGGTCGAACAGATCGCCGATCGGCTGTCCTGCAGCAGGTGCCTCAGAGGTGTCGAACCACCGCAGATAGATCCCGATCAGGCCGCCGTTGACGAGGCCGCAAGCTATTTTCGCCAGCCCTCCGCCGAAAAGCGCCGATATCGGGGCGCCGGTCATAAGCCGAAGCACGGCATAGAACATCACCTGGTCGAAGCTGAGCACGATCAGCAGCGCAGTCGCCGCAGTAAGGGCGATGCGCCCACCCATGACCCGGCCGAGTCGCTCATACAGCAGAACGAGCCCCAGCGCGTCCACGAACAGCAACACGGTTCCCCAGATCATGAGTACGCCGAGATTGTCGAGCAACCACAGATCGGGTTTTACGCCCAAGGCTGCCGGTGTGTAGAAATGCAGCATCCACACCAAGGCGACGGTCAGCATGTTACCGAGAAACAGGCCATAGATCGGCTGCCGCACGGTTTCGGCATCTTCGCGGATATAGAGCAGGAGCAGCATCGCCAGCTTGCCGCTGAACAGGGCAGCTGAGCCTGGTGATGTAAGGCCGAACGGAAGCTGGATCAGCACCACCACAGCAAGATAGGTTTCGATGAAGTGAAGCACGCCGAGCGTGCAAATGAATACACCTGTGCCGAGCCTGTGGCGCACGCGGAAAATACCGCCCAGAACGACGAAGTATAAGACTGTCTGAACAAGAAGAATAGACGCTCCCATTCTTGCAATCTACCTCGCGCAACATATGGATTGTGTATGTCTCGAATTTCCAGAATTTTCGTTCTGCCGCCATTCGCGTTTACGCTGCTTGGTCGCCGTTTTGAAACCGATCCGGGTTGTGAAAATCTGATCAACAAAGTGGCGCATCGGCGCGAATCAGGGCTGCGTCCGACCGTACATCGTGTGGCTGTTCAAGCTGTTGAACAACCGTGGTTAATGCGCATCTCCCTTGCATGATGGCATGGCCGGCCCGCAATGGGTCGGGCATCCAGTCGAACCTGCTCACCCGGGTGCGGGAGGCGAACTGCCCTGCCACCCCTTCGCCATCCGTCACCAACGCGTCGCTGCCTGACGCATCGGAGGGCGCCGCGCACCCCGCGCGGCGTCCTTCTTCTTTTCACCGTTGCTGGAGGCGCGCGGCTTGGTTGCGGGCCAGGCCCCCCACATGCCGCGCGCCTGCTGCTCGGGTCTCAGGGAATGACAACGGGCGTGGCCGCCAAAGCTTCTGCTCGTTTGGCGAACTTGCGATCGAAGGTCACAAATGCGCTGCAATGGCCTGACCGCGCGAGATGCAGCGCATCGGCAAAATCCATTCCACCTTCGAGCCATTCGAGCGCCGTTGACAACAGCGTCGGTTCCTCGACTGACATGCCGGGCAGCCCCGCCAGGCCCCGCAACGCCGAAGCAATTTGGGTGGCGTCGAAACCGTAGCCGGCGCGCAAGACCCACTCGGCCTCGAGAAGCACGGTCACCCCCAGGAAGATATCCCCAGCCTCGATGATCTGTTTCGCTGCTGCGGCTTGTTCGGGATCATCTGCGGTCAACAGCCGCACAACGATGTTGGTATCAATCGCGCGCACGGCGCCTTGCTTCATCGGCGATCAAGGCATTCATGGCATCGATCGACAGGGCTGGGCCGGTCGACCGAAGCGAGCCGAACACCGCATCGATATCGGTGGGGGCAAACACAGGCATCGATTTCAGGAGCACGCCGTCAGCCGTCTCCTCGACAATCAGCCTGGTGCCCGCGCCCCAGTGCCGCTGGTCACGGATCGCCTTGGGCAAGATGACTTGCCCCTTTGTCGACACGATGGTCGTGACCCGTTCTTGCAGTCCCATGGGTATCTCCGCGCGTAAGACGAAGGTAAGATAAGCTTTGTGCCCATGTCCTGCAAGCTCTTTGCCGCAGGTCGTCTGGCTGGCCGGGTCTGCGCTCTGCCCGCTTTGATCTCGCCCGGCAGGGCCATTTCCAACCAAGGACCCGTTGCTCCATGGCTGATTGCCAAGATTCCCGATCGAGGCCTGATCACTAGGCCGCGTTGACAAAAGAGGGATTGAACTAACCCGCTGACGCGGGAGATGTGTGGGTCTTGGCCGGAATGGCCTCCTGATGAGATGGTTTGGTTGCTGGACCAACCATCAACCAGGAGACCATCCCATGACTAACGCCACGGCAGCGGTAAGCCCGCTGCGCCGTCGTATGATCGACGACATGAGCCTGCGCAACCTGTCGCCTGCCACGCAGCGATCCTACATTCACGCGGTCAAGAGGTTCAGCCGTTATTGCGGCCGCTCACCGGATCGGTTGGGGCTGGAGGATGTCCGAATCAAACCCCAGCAACGTGAACGGCATCAGCTTGCGCAATTCCGAAAGCACAGCCACCAACAACGTCTGCTCGCAAACCAGCAACGGAGCGCATTCGGTCCCGCCCGTCGCGATATCGGTCAGCGTCCATGCCCAACTGCCCTTCGCCACTGGACCGCTGTGTGACACCAAATCTGCTTCCATATAGCCTGGGGCTGGGTCTCCCCAATCGCCAAAGGTGCGGATCGGGACGCTGCGTCGGAGTTCTGATCCGGCCACACCACGCCGACGGCATGCCTTCTGACCATTCTCCCTCACCGCTTGTAAAGCCCGGTCGATCGTTGCCGGGCTCATCTGCAACAACTTCGTTTTGATCGCCGGATCCAGATCAAGATGGCCATGGCCTTCCATAGCCTCGATCAGAATCGGAACGAGCGGCCGCAACCGCTTGCCGCACAGGTGATCGCTCGCCTCCCACAACATGATCAGCGCTGTCCGCACCGGCTCGCCATAAATTCTGCGCTCGGGACGTGTCGTTTCCCGTGCCGCAGACTTCGCCCGCAAAATCCGCATCGCGTGTTTGCGATGGAGTCCCGTCACCGCGACGAATTCATCGAGTACCTGCCCTTTGCCTTTACGGTCGGCCGAGCGATATCGCTCGCCAACCGCCGCAACCAATTCCCTCTGCGTCGCCATGCTCACCTTCCTCATCGTTTCCTCCCGGCAACCACCGGGAGCAGTTTAGATGAGGCAACAGCACATTCCTTGGGAGCAATTCAGGCGAGGCAATGCGCCTCTCACCCGGATTGTCGCGCCATAGCGAACAGATCATCGTATTGAGCAAGACGTCAGCCTGTAACCCAACTATCACAGGCGAGCTGACCCGCGGATTACCTTCGCCTTGATGGCGAGGTTCGCGCTCCAAAACGTTCCCGTCATTCCCAATATGCAGACGTGGAGGAATTGCAGAGCGTCTGACCTACTCGTCTGGGTAGCTGGCGTTGATTGCTGCGCTCCATAATTATCTCGGTCAGTGGCAGTTGCGTGCGGAACGCCTGGGTGTTGGTCGCCCGAAATGCGAACTGGGGATGGCAAAATGACGGTCGCGGGCATCTGGGGCAACGAATACGGGTCGCGGATGACACTCGCGTCCCGGGGCGATGGAATTTTCGGCATCTATGAATCCACCACAGGGTCGGTTGGCAAGTATCTGGTGACCGGCTGGCAACTGGACGCCGAACCGGTAGCGGGTGCCGGGCAGCCGGTCGCCCTGGCGATCGAATGGCATTCAATCGTGGCTGGACTACCAGACGCAAGCTGGAACTGGGTGTCTGCCCTGGGAGGCCAAATCAGTCTCGTCGGAGGGCAGGAGGCATTGATCCTCAGCCACCTTTTGGTCGCCTCCAGCGGATTCGACGGCCTGTGCGGTCACGGTATCCATACCGACAAGCTGACTTACCATCGGGTGGGCGACGCCACGCCTCCACAAATGAGCGCCAGGCAGGGAGCGCCAGCGATGCAGGATCCCCTGGCCGGAGAATGGCTAGCGGCCGAGGGCGCACGGCTCGATCTGGTTGTCTCGCCTGACACGCAAGGGCGTTTTGGCTATCTTTCCGGCACGATGGTACTGGATGGAGCGACACTCACGCTTGCCGGCTTTACCGACGTCAACGCTGCGCAGGATGGTCTTGCCCGCCAATCGGTGTCAATCGTGGCAAAAGACGAAAGCCGCGGGGTAACCTTGGCATTCGGCGGGTGGATCGAACTTGTCACGGGCGTTGTCACGGTGCACAGACTTACCAGTCGCATAACCACGGCTGCCAACGCTTACGCGCAGACTGATATCTGGCCCATGGAATTTCGCCGGCCCGTGCAACAGTCGTCGCAAACGCGCTGAGCGGACCAACACGAGGTTGCGTCCGCTGAGCCGACATCACACATTATGCTGGCGATCATGGCGCCGCCTGGACACTGGAACAGAATGACGAGCGCGGAAGCCACGCCTGACATCCAGCGGATGTATCAGCTCAAACAGGAGGTTCCGCGGCCGCCCTCAAACGTCGTTCATCGCTCCCGGCTCATGGCCGCTCTTGGCACTGTGCTGGACTTCAGGCTGGTCCTGGTCACAGCCCCGGCGGGGTTTGGCAAAACGACCCTGCTTTCCCAGTGGCGTGATCAGTTGATCAGCGAGGGTGGGCGGGTTGCCTGGCTGACGCTGGATGAGAGCGATAACAACGTTCGCCGTTTTCTGATCGGCGTGATCCGCTCGCTCGAGATGGCCGGCCTTGAACTGGAGGGACTGAGCGCCCAGGCCGAGCGTGGTCTGACCGAGGTGACCATCGACAGCGTCATTCGCGACCTGCAGGGCCTGCTTGGCCGGAACGGTTCCTCAGTCTGCATCATACTCGACGATTACCATCGGGCCTCATCGCTGGCGCTTGACGAATTTATCGGACGCTGGATTCCCCTGTTGCCCGATGGCGCCCGTCTCCTGATGAGCACGCGCCGCCGTCCGAAGATCGGCCTGCCTCAAATGCTTGGCTCTGGCGAGGCGGTGGAAATCACCAGCGACATGTTACGTTTTACGGCGCAAGAGTCCCGCCAGGTGCTCGATGTGGACCTTCCGGACGCCGAGCGTGACGCATTGGTGGCGCACACCGAGGGCTGGCCGGTCGCCTTGCAACTGGCGCGCCTGATCACCTTGCAGGGACGGGCCGATCCCCATGCCTTGACCCGCCTGATGACGCGCGGTGGGCACTTGTGGAGTTTTCTGTCAGATCAGGTGCTGCGCGGTCTGAGCGAGGAAGTGGTCGACTTCTTGCTGGAAACGTCAATCCTCGAACGGTTCAGTTTGGAAATCACCGACACGGTGCGTGGACGCGATGACAGTTGGCGGATCATGGAACAGCTTGAACCGCTGCAATCGCTGCTCGCTCCGCTCGATGCCGAGGCCGTCTGGTACAGATACCACCATCTGTTTGCCCAATATCTTCAGGCGCAACTGCGCCAGCGCCGCCCATCAGCCATCGCTGCGCTTCACCTGCGTGCATCGATGGCCTTCGAGCAATGCGATCTCCTTGCCGACGCGGTGCGTCACGCCAGTCTGGCCGGCGATTTCGTACGTTGTTCCGAACTTGTCGAGCGGGCCGGCGGGTGGCGCCTCGTGCTGTTTGGCGGAATGGGACAACTGAACCAGTTGCTCGACTATATCCCACCCGCCGAACGCCTTTCGCACCCCCGCCTGCTGATCGCTGAAGCTTACGTCAATCTGAAACTCGGTCATCTGCGCGAGGCGCGCTCGACCTTCGATCTGGTTGACCGAGCCATTCCCGAACCACCCCCCGACTGGGCGGCGCTCAATGATTATGAGCGAGACATTCTCAACATCGGGGTGCTCATTCGCACTTACGAAGACAACACGGTCGAGCCCGGCTTCCTCACATTCTTTGAAACCTTCCAGGCCCGTTTCCCCAATGCAGACGGGCTGACACGCGGCGTGCTCGATTGCGCCGGAGCGGTCGCCAACCTGTGCATCGGCCAACTGGAACGGGCCGAAGATTTCGCTCGCAAGGCGATGGCGGGAATGCGCGAGGCCAATTCGGTGCTCGGTCTCAATTATTGCTTTCTGCATGCTGGGATGGCGTGTGCCTATCGCGGCGAATTGACCAGTGCGGCGGCCTATCTTCAGCGCGCCAAGGCCATGGCGATCGAAAATTTCGGGTCGGACAGTGGCCTGAAGGCGATCGCAGAGATCCTGCTGTGCATGGTGCAACTATGGAACGGCGGTAAGCTGGCCACCAGCTCCGAGAATCTGGACGAAGCGTTCCGCCATGTCTGCGATTACGATGGCTGGTTCGAAATCTATTCCGCGGGGCTCGACAGCCGGTTCCGGCTCGCCTGGCTGGCGCGGGACTTCGAAGCGATGAGCCGCGTGATCGCGGATGGCGACGATATCGTTCGGCTACGCGGCCTCGACCGGCTGGCGAGTATCGTCGATGCACAGCGCCTTTTGCGCCACGCCTCTGCCGACCAGAACTCACCCGCGGCAGTCCCTCTGGCAGAGGCGCTTGCCGCGCGATTTCCTGTCGGTGGCTGGCGGGAAAATCATGCGTGCTGGCGCCCGTACCAGGACGTCGGATTCGCAATTACTGAATGGCTGCTTGGGCACAACAGGCGCAATCTGAAGCTGGCCCGCACCCGTGCGGGGGATCTGCTCGCCTGCGCGCAGGCCATCGGTGCGCGCTTTTATGAAATTCGCGCGCTGCTGCTGCTCGCCCATGTCGAGGCACAAGGCAGCCAGGACTACCAGGCCCTGGTCCATTTGCGGGCGGCGGTGGGTATTGCCGCCCATAGCGATATTGCCCTGCCCTTTGTCGAGCAGCCGCAACTGGCGCCCCTGATCCGACAACTCAAGCGCGATCTGTGGGACAGCGGCGGCGATCCGGTCGAAGCCTCGTTCCTGTCAGACATCGACGACCGGCTTTCAGCAACCGTCGAACCACAAAATGGCCCATTGGCCCTGCTCAGCCCTCGCGAGCAGGAGGTCGTGGCCGAACTTGCCGGAGGGCTGACGAACAAGGAGATCGCGCGCGTTCTCGACATGACCGAACACACGGTAAAATTTCATCTGAAGAACATTTTCGTAAAGCTGGGTGTCGACCGCCGCGCGCACGCGCTTGTCGCTCTGCGCGTTGCCCCACCTGGCAAATACACCTGACCTACCCGAACGGGTAGGCTCGCAAGGGTCTGAAATCGGCCGGACACTACTCTCCGGAGCAGCTTGCCTCTGGCCCTTCAAAGGCCGACCCTGCCCCTATAGACCAAGATCCAAAGGGGGGGTCACATGAAGCTTCGTTACGCGGTAAAAGCTCTTTCCTGCAGCTCAACGCTCATCCTGGCCATTGCCACCAGCGCGCATGCGCAAACCGTTGCGCCAGCGCAGGCGGACGATGCGCAGGCTGACAAGAGCGAAATCGTTGTCACCGCACTTCGGCGTAACGAGGGGCTTCAATCTGCTCCGGCTTCGATTACGGCCTTCTCGAGCCAGGCCATCGAGGATGCCCGGATCAAGGATGTCTCGAACTTTATCTCGGCATCGCCAAACATTTCGATTGTCGAATCGCAAAGCGCCGGCAACTCATTCATCACCATCCGTGGCATATCCCAGGTTCGTAACGGCGAAAGCCCGGTTGCGGTCGTAACCGACGGTGTGCAGCAAATCTCGGCCCGGCAATTTACGAGCGATCTGTTCGACGTCCAGCAGATCGAAGTGCTGCGGGGACCACAAGGTGCGCTTTACGGCCGCAACGCCATCGGTGGCGCAATCGTCATCACCACCAAGCAGCCAACCAACGACTATCACATCGATGCCGACCTGTCGGCCGGCAATGGCGGCGACTATCGTGCCGAGGCGTCGGCGAGCGGCCCGATTATCAAGGACAGGCTGCTGTTCCGCATTGCCGGAAGCTACCACGATTTTGACGGCTTGTTGCGGAACACGTACCTTAACCAGACAGTTGACTGGATGCACGACCGCAACCTTCGTGGTGAGCTCAAGGCGTTCCTGACCCCGACGCTGACGGCCGAGCTGCGGGCAAGCTACACCGATACGCGCGCAATCGGGGATCAGTTCCAGTATCAGCCGGCGAACTTCATTGCAGGCACCTGCTTTCTCAACCCCGCCAATCCGTTCGGCGGCCCCACGCCCAACGCGGACGCGGTCAGCCGCACGTTTTGCGCAAACAACCGTGGCCACAATGAACGGTCGATCGCTGACGTTTCGCTGAAACTTGAGAACAAGGCGGATTGGGGCACGGTGACCAACGTGTTCTCGTGGGTCGCGGTGCGGGAATATCTGGCGGGCGATCAGTTCCCTTATACGGCCAGCACCAGCGCCAGCGACAATGGGCTGTTCGGCAGCTATGGTGTTGACGGGACGCAAACGCAGTTTGAAATCGATCGCTCGTGGCAGGATGATTTTCGGATTTCGTCGCCGTCAACTGGCGCGCTGAAATGGATGGTTGGCGCCTATTATTTGCAAACCAGCCGCTTCATATCGACGACTACGGGCTATGACAAAGGCCTTGGCATCACCGACATCTACTATTCGCCGCAATACACCAATGCCACCAACCCGACTTCCTCGTTTCTCGCCGACCATGATCACAATTCGACTTACGCATTCTATGCCAACGCGTCCTACGATCTGACCAGCACGCTCGAAGCATCGGCAGCTTTCCGCTACGATCATGATCACCGCCACCAGATCATTGATCCGCTCAGCAGCGCAGGCGTGCCCGCCGGGTGCGCATCGAGCGCAATGGGGCCGTGTTCGCGCGAGGCCAGTTTCAGCAAGGCCCAGCCCAAAGTCACGCTCGATTACAAGCCGAGCCGCGACCTGACCTTGTTTGCCGACTGGGGAATCGGCTTTCGTTCGGGTGAATTCAACCAGGCAGGGGCCGCAGCGGCCGCCAATCTGAGCGGTGTGTTCGATCTGACAAAGCCTGAAAGCGCCTCGACCACCGAGGGTGGCTTCAAGGCAAGCCTGCTTGGTGGCCACCTGCATATCGGCGGCACCATCTTCTATACCGCCGACAAGAATCCATCTTACTTTGTGTTCGTTGGCGCGGTCGGTGCGCAAATCCTGGTCAATATAGACAAGGTTGAACTCTACGGTGGCGAAATCGAAGCATCGTATTCGCCGATCAAGGATCTCAATTTCTTTGCCAACTATGGCTACACGCACAGCAAGATAACGCAGTACAATTTCACCCCCTCAGACGTGGGAAATTGGGCTCCGTACATTCCACGCGACAGTGGGTCGGTGGGTGCGCAGTATCGCTTCCCGGTCTCGACCACGCTGAACTTTTTCAGCCGCGCGGAGATGGAATACCATGGCAAGCAATTCTGGGACCCGGAAAACGCCACCGCACGTTCAGCGTTTGAACTGGTCAACCTGCGGGGCGGGATCGAAACCGCCAACGGCCGCTACAGTGTGACGGGTTTTGTCAACAACCTGACCGACAAGGCCTACAATGCCGAGTTCGTCTCTGGTGGCTTTGTTCAGCCAGCCGAACCACGCACCTACGGTATCGAATTTTCAGCGAAGTTCTGACGGAGACAAGGGATGGCGCACATGGCCAATCGCGAGAATCCGGCAGACACTTCGCTCAAGATTCTGTGGGTCAATCCGATCAACCTGCCCGATTATGACGCAGCCATTGCGGAATTGATCGGGCAGGTGAAACTGCCCAATGCGGAAGTCCATGTCGTTTCGCTCAAACTTCCCGAACCGATCAGGCTGACCAATCTCGAATGGCGCGTGTTCGAAAGCCAGATCTGGCTGCCGGTCACGCAGATCGCGCGCTACGCCGCAAACGAGGGCTTCGATGGCTATGCCATCGGCTGCTTCTACGACACGGCGCTTGACGAGGCGCGCGAGATCTCTGGCGATGCGGTCGTCTGCGGGCCTTGCCTGTCGGCGCTGCAGATCATTGCGAACTTGTGCAACCGCTTCTCGGTGGTGATCGGGGTCGAGAAGTGGAAGGTTCAGATGGAGGACCGCATCCGCCACTACGGCTATTTTGACAAGCTTGCGTCCTTCCGCACGCTGGGAATGCACGTCGATGAATTCCAGCTTGATCCTGATAAGACCGAGGCGGCGATCCGCCAAGCCGTGAAGGACGCGATCGAAATCGACAAGGCCGAGGCGGTTATCCTGGGCTGTACTATCGAATTCGGGTTCTATGCACAGTTGCAGAAGGAGTTCGGGGTGCCGATCATCGATGCCGTCTATGCCTGTTACAAGGCGACCGAGGCGGCCGCGCTCAACAAAGTGCAGTTCGGTTGGAAACCGAGCCGCCTTTACAGCATGGCGCCGCCCGACGCTGAAAGACTGGCCGCCAGCGGAATCTTCGCTGGCGGCGCGCCGATCGGCAACACGATCATCGTGCCCCGCACCTAAACCGTTCGACACCAGACAACACATTTGATCCGGGCCCCGCGCCCGGTGGGAGACTACCTGTGCGTGCAGCAAGCGATGTCGGTGGCACCTTTACCGACCTGGTCTATTATGCGGTTGACCCGGAGACCGGGCGCCCCGGTGCGGTCGAGGTGGCAAAGGCAGACACGACCCCACCAGAGTTTGAACAGGGCGTCATGAACGCGATGGCCAAGGCGGGACTGCTGCCTGCCGCGCTCGACTTCTTTGCCCACGGTTCGACCGTCGTGATCAACGCGCTGACCGAGCGCAAGGGCGTAAAAACCGCGCTGATCACCACCAAGGGCTTTCGCGATGTCATCGAAATCGCGCGAGGCAACCGGCCGGATCTGTTCAATTTCAATTTCCAGAAGCCCCGCCCATTCGTTGATCGCTATCTGCGCACGGAACTCGACGAGCGCAGCAATTTCAAAGGCGAAATGGCCAGGGCCGTCGACCTTGCGCCTTTGCCCGGCATGCTCGACTTCTTTCGCGCCGAAGGCGTCGAGGCGATTGCGGTTGCCTACCTCCATGCTTACGTAAATCCGGAAAACGAGCGGCATACCGTGGCGGCGATCCGCGCGATCTGGCCCGAGGTCTCGGTGCTGGCAAGCCACGAGGTCAGCCGCGAATGGCGCGAGTACGAACGCACCAACACCACCGTGCTTTCAGCCTATGTCGCGCCCATCGCGCGGCGCTATATCGAGCGGCTCGAACAGCGCCTGGCCGAGGGCGGCTTTGCGCAAAAGCCCTATATGATGCAGTCGAACGGCGGCATAGCCACAGTTGATGCCGCCAAGGCCAACCCGATCACTATGGTCGAATCCGGTCCCGCCAGCGGCATTTACGCGGCGGCCTATCTCGGGCGGCAGATCGACGAGCCCAATCTGATCGTCCTGGACATCGGCGGGACTACCGCCAAATGCACTCTGATCGAAGATGGCCAGATCAAGGTTTCGACCGATTACTATATCGAGCGCGACAGCAGAAATCCGGGTTATCCGGTGCAGACGCCCGTGTCGGAGATTGTCGAGATCGGCAATGGCGGGGGCTCGATCGCCTGGGTTGACGCCGGTGGTAAGCTCCATGTCGGGCCGCAGTCGGCGGGCGCGCGGCCAGGTCCTGCGGCCTATGGCCGGGGCGGCACGCGACCAACCACCACCGACGCCAATCTGCTGCTCGGACGGATCGACCCGGCGAGCTTTGTCGGCGGCGAAGTCGAGCCTGACTGGCAAGCGGTGGATGGCGCCTTCGCTCCGCTGTGCGATCAACTTGGCTTGTCGAAGCAGGAATTAGCGCGCGGCGTGATCCGCATTGCCAATGCCAACATGACCACTGCGCTGCGGCTGGTATCAACCAACAAGGGCCATGACCCGCGCGATTTCGCGCTGATGGCGTTTGGCGGGGGCGGCGCAATGCATGCGGTGGCGCTGGCCGAGGAACTCAAAGTGCCGCGTGTCATCATTCCGGTGAATTCGTCGGTGTTTTCCGCCTGGGGCATGCTTCTGACCGATCTGCGCCGCGATTACATCCGCACCAGATTGACCGAACTGCGCCCCGACAGCCTTGGCGGCATCCGCGCCGTCTTCGCCGAAATCGAGGCCGAAGCGATCAACGATTTCGCCGATCAGGGCAAAGGCCGGGCGCCCTTGTTCGAATATCGCGCCGATCTGCGCTATGTCGGCCAGGAACATACCGTCGGCATCGCCTTTCCGCTTGGCAGCGCGGCACCGGTCGATGACGCCATCGCCGCCTTCCATGATGCGCATGAAAAGCGCTTCACTTACCGGCTCGACGCCGCAGTCCAGCTAGTCAATTTTCACCTTGTCGCCACCGTGCCGGTGGACAAGCCCGATATTGCCGAGCGTGCGGTGACCGGCCTTGCCGTGGGCGATGCGATCAAGGGCAAGCGCCAGGTCGATTTCGATATCCATGGGATTCTTAAGGCGACGATATACGATGGCCTGAAATTGGAACCAGGCATGACTCTTGCCGGCCCGGCGGTCATCCAGGAGCCTTCGGTCACGCTGCCATTGCCACCCGGAACCCGGGCCACGATCGATCGCTTCGGCAATTACCACGTCCATCTCGGCCAGCCCGAAGGAGCACGTTCATGAGCAACGATCCGTTCACCCAGGAAATCATCAAGGACGCGATCGTCGCTCTGGGCGCAGAGATGTTCAACGCCATGATCCGCACATCGATGAGCCCCATCATCTATGAAACCACCGACTTTGCGGTGGGCGCTACCGATGCGCGCGGCAATTTGCTCGCACAAGGTAACGGCGTGACGGGCTTTCTCGCCACGCTCGACACGGCTGTGCAAAGCACGCTGGAACACTGGCCGCTGGAAAAGATCAAATCCGGGGACATCTTCGTCACCAACTGCCCCTACGAGGGCGGCGGCACGCACCTTTCGGACGTGGTGATCCTCTATCCGGTGTTTGTCGATGACACTCTGATCGCGTGGACCGTCAACAAGGCGCACTGGACCGAGGTCGGCGGCACGTATCCGGGCAGCGCCACCACCGCATCGACCGACATCTTTCAGGAAGGCCTGCATCTGCGCTTCCTCAAGCTTTATAACGAAGGGCAGATCAACGAGGCACTGGTCGAACTGATCCGCACCAATGTCCGCCTTCCCGACAGCACCATAGGCGATATGTATGCTGGCGTTGCCGCCTGTCGCGTCGGTGGGCGCCGCGTCGCAGAACTGGCCGAGAAATATGGCACTGCCGACTTGCTCGCCGCGATGGACTCGCTGCTCGACTATGGCGAGCGCATGACCCGCGAAGAGCTGAAGAAGCTGCCCAAAGGCGTCTTCACCGCCGAAGATGTCGTCGAAGAGGACGGCCATGGCAACGGCCCGTTCATCATCAAGGTCAGGATCACGATCACCGACGACAAGATGGTGGCAGACTTCACCGGCACCAGCCCGCAGGCAGTGGGCCCGATCAACTTGTCCTACGCCGGCCTCATCACCGGCGTGCGCTGCACGTTCAAGGCCGTGACCAACACCGAGATCCCGGCCAATGGCGGTTGTTTCCGCGCGCTTGAGGTGATCTGTCCCGAAGGCACGATCCTGTCCGCAAGAAGCCCGGCGCCGGTTTCGATCTACTACGAATCGCTGCTCGGCGCGATCGAGGTGATCTGGAAAGCGCTAGCCCCGCTGATGCCGCACAAGCTCCCGGTCGGCCATCAACGCACGGTGGGGGCAACCTTCATTTCCGGGCTGCTGCCGGGCAGCAACGACTTGTTCGTGATGGGCGAACCGCTGGTCGGAGGCTGGGGTGCCGGCATCGATCATGACGGCGATTCCGGCCAGTTCTGTGCGGCCAACGGCGAGACGTTCAACATTCCGATCGAACTTGCGGAAAGCCGCTATGGTTTCGAGATCGATCAATATGCGCTGCACGACGAAGACGGCGGCGCGGGTGAATATCGCGGCGGCAAAGGTGTCGTGCTTGATTACCGGGTGACGACGAAGGAAGCGTTTCTTACGTATTCGGCGACGCGGACCACCTCTCGTCCATGGGGGCTGGCAGGTGGACATGAAGGTTCGAACAACCGCGCCGAGATCCTGCGCAAGGACGGTTCGGTCGACACCCACTCGATGGTGACCGGCGCGCGCGCAGTCGAAGGCGAAACCTTCCGCCTCGTCAGCGCCACCGGCGGAGGATATGGAGATCCTGCGAAACGGGATCGTGCACGGCTGCTGGCCGATCTGCGCGATGGCTATGTCACGCCCGAGCAAGCCCGCCGGGACTACGGCTTCGATCCAGAAGCGTGATCGGTGGATCCTCTGTCGCGGCCGAACTGGCTGCCATTCGTCCTTGGGCCGATGTCGCTCCAGCGATAACGCACGACGAAAGGCTCGCCCGAATTGATCGCGCGCGCGCCCTCATGTCCTCCAATGGCGCCGATGCGCTGTTGGTTGGGGCAGGGCATAGCCTGTCCTACTTTACAGGCATTGGTTGGGGCATGATCGAGCGGCTGGTCGCGATGGTCCTGACCCAGGATGGCAAACCGCACATTGTTTGTCCGGCTTTCGAGCAGGGCTCGCTTGAAGCGATCCTGACCATGGATGTTGAACTGCGGCTGTGGGAGGAGCACGAGAGCCCTTCCAGACTGGTTGCAGAGATTCTGCGCGAGGCTGGTTGCGTCAGCCTGGCAATCGATCCGGCTCTCCCGTTCGGTATGGCGAACAGACTGCGGATCGCCGCGCCATCCACCGATATCCTTGACGCCACGCCGATTATTGACGGCTGCCGGGCGATCAAGTCCGACGCCGAACTCGCGCTGATGCGTCAGGCCAAGCGCATGACGCTCGAAGTGCAAGCCCGCGCCGCGCGCATTCTCGCGCCGGGTATTACCGCCAGCGAAGTACGCCGCTTCATCGATCAGGCCCACAAGGCGATCGGCAGCGCCGGGAGCACCTTCTGTATCGTCCAGTTTGGCGCAACCACAGCCTTCCCGCACGGATTGCCGCAAGATGACGTGTTGAGCGAAGGCGATATGGTGTTGATTGACACTGGCTGCGCAGTGCAGGGCTACAACTCCGATATCACCCGCAGTTATGTGTTCGGTCGCGCCAGTGACGAACAGCGCAGGATCTGGGATATCGAGGCGCAGGCCCAACGCGCCGCTTTCGATGCCGTGCAGCCCGGTGTGCCGTGCGAGGCGATTGACCAGGCCGCGCGCGCGGTGCTGGAACGGCACGGCCTGGGCCCTGGCTATCGCTTGCCGGGACTGCCGCATCGTACCGGTCACGGCATTGGCTTGTCGGTCCACGAGGCCCCCTATCTTGTCCGCGGTGACCAGACGCCCTTGGTGCCGGGAATGTGCTTTTCCAATGAGCCGATGATCGTGGTGCCGGGCAAATTCGGCGTTCGGCTTGAAGATCATTTCCACGTGACCACAGAAGGCGCTGCCTGGTTTACCGAGCCTTCCGCGTCGATCGACCGCCCGTTCGCCTGACCGGAGCACCGGCCAGTATTTGATTTGAAAGCGCGCGGATTTCCTGCGCGACGGGGGGCCGCTGATGGATGCCCATTCCAAAGAATCTGCCCACCATGGCTATGCGTCCGAGCTGGTCCCGGAACATGCGCAAGGCAGCGGCTGGAGTGTATTCTTCATCGTTACCGGAAGCTTGTGCGGACTTCCGACCTTTATCCTTTCCGCCACGGTTTTTGGCAGCCTGGGCTTTGCAAAAGGTGTGCTGGCCGTGCTGCTGGGGACCGCAATATCCGGTGTCTTGGGGGCGTGCAGCGCATTCACGGGCTCGCGCGCCCGCATCGGGCTGGCGATGCTGGCCGACCATGCCTTTGGACCGTGGGGGGCGCGGATCGTCAAATTGCTGATTGCGGTTTCGCTCGTCGGCTGGTTCGGCGTGACGATCAGCGTCCTTGGCGCGACCGCCGCATCGGGGCTTGGCCAAATGAGCGGGTATCACATTGCGCCGCTTAGTATCGGCTTGCCGGTTTGTATCGGCATCGCCGCGGTTACACTATATGGCGCCAGCGGGCTCGAACGCCTTGGAAAAGTGCTGATACCCGTCACGGTGCTGGTGCTGGCGATGTCCGTGCTGTTCATTTCTCCTCACTTTGGCAGGGTCTGGCACGCCAAAGGTTCCGGCAAGCTCGATTTTGCCAGCTGCGTCTCGGCCATTGTCGGCAGTTACATCGTCGGCATCGTGATCCAACCTGATTATGGCAGATTTGTGCAGCGCCCCATGCATGCGGCGCTCGGTGCGGGGCTTGCTCTGGGAATGGCATACCCTGCAATCCTGATCCTTGCATCGCTGGCCAGTCTGGTACTTGGCGCGCCACAATTGATTTCCGCGATGATCGTCCTGGGTTTTGGACTGCCGGCGCTGGCCGTGTTGCTGCTTGGCGCGTGGATCGATGCGTCGGCTTCGCTTTATTCGGCCAGCCTGTCGTTTGCCAACCAGCTGCCGCGAGCAAGTTTCCGTATAATCGTCGTCACGCTGACGCTGATCGGCATCGGCCTCGCCTTGTTTGGTGCCGACAGCATCTTCATTCCATTCCTGATGACGCTCGGTCTTGGCTTGCCTCCGCTGGCGGGAATCCTGATCTTGTCACATTTTCTGGTCAAGACGCCGGCCAGACCCCAGGCTGGCGCATTGGCTGTGATCTGCTGGTTGGTCGGGACGCTGACAGGCTTCGCCGCGACGCGCGGCGCAGTCACGCTGACGGGACTGCCTGTGCTCGATTCAATCATGGTGACCGCACTGGTCTTTGTGCTGTTTCGCGTTGCATTATCGCCACCCGCGGCGTCACAGTGAGACCTCCAGTTACGAGCCGCCGTCGTTTGAATTGCCACCGCATTCTCGAGCCCCGATCTCGAAATGGGGGCACAGCTCCCTTGGCGAAGACAGTGCGCACCTTCTTCGAGTCCTCTGCAGCTTGAATCATGGAATTATCCAAGCATTCGCTCGAGCATTCCATCATAACCCTACTGTGTACGATGAATTGGCTCGTCGAAGGAAAGTGTGCCAAATGCCGGATCAGCGTCGGCGGGGGCTTACGACGTTGCAAGCAATAACGTCTTCACTCTTGAATCAAGCGCGATCCTCGACCGTCCCAGCCGTTTCGTGGGCCGATCTTCGCCAAAACCTGGCTCCCAGAAGCAGCCTGTATTCGCAGCCGAGGCGGTCACCGCGCTCTATTCCGCTCGTGCCTGGCTCCACCGAATCCAAGGTCTCGGCCGCCGGAGGCGGTGACGATCGCATGGCGCGGGCGACTGGGGCTGTCGTTGCTCTATCCCACAAAACAAACAACACTCTCTGATAATCCTAGTGGTCCGATTCTGACATTTTCTACCGCTCTCGGCTAGGTAGTGTGCAAATGTCAGAATCTT
>Ga0302202_10002951_pt1 | contig 19064 bp, 20 predicted proteins | sample II_Bog_N3_3_FD_194579 | JGI IMG/M metagenome (GOLD analysis project Ga0302202, IMG submission 194579) | Peat permafrost microbial communities from Stordalen Mire near Abisko, Sweden - II_Bog_N3_3 | ecosystem: Environmental > Terrestrial > Soil > Wetlands > Peat | place: Sweden: Abisko...
CCTTGTCGAAGAATGCGGAATCCTGCTCTTTCCAGCGCGGCCACAGCTCGCAGATGGTTAATTCCAGGCAGCTTTGACACGTCTTACCTGATCCGATTGACAGAAATGTTTCTCATGCTACCGCGACTTCAACGATGCGGCTCTCATCATTTTGGGCCAGCTCTTCCGCGGCCTCGACGTATTCGCGGATGGCGATTTGGATGTTGGCCAGGGCTTCTTCTTCGGTGGTTCCCTGCGACCAGCAGCCCGGGAGACCAGGGCAGGAGACGCTATAGCCTTCTTCGGATTGGCGGAGAATCACGCGATAGTTTGCCATGGGAGTTATGGTACACCCGGAATCATCTGCCTGCGGCCCAGGCTATGCCGTCGGAGTTTTTGCCCGTTTCAATTTTTTGGGTGATTTGCCATGTGGCGAGGTCGAGCTGGGACTCTGTGTGGGAGGTGACGCTGGAGATCCAGGCGAATTGGTTGCCGGGCTGGGCCAGGACTTCTTCCGGGTCTGCGGGCGTGTCGATGGAGCGGACTATTTTCATGGTGGCGATGTCGACGATGGCGAGCTTGTTCAGAGCGGGAATGGTGACGAGGAGGAACTTGCCGTCGTTGGTGGGAGCGGTACCGTAGGCGATGCCTGGGAGCGAGACCCACTGGGCGACCTGGTTGGTGCGGGCGTCAATGGCGGCGAGGCGAGGCTGGGTCTGATCGGCGGTGAAGACCCAGCGGTCGTCGGGGGTGATGGAGATGCGCTGGGTGTTGTTGGAGATGGGGAGGATGGTGAGGAGCTTGCGGTTGGGAATATCGAGTACGGAGACGGTGCCGGGGCCGACGTTGGCGGTGTAGCCAAGCTGGCCGTCGTGCGAGAGTGCGAGCATGTGCGACTCGGGTTGGCCGGTGGAGATGGAGCCAACGATTTTGAGGGTCTTGGGATCGATGACGGAGATGGAGTGGTCGAGCTCAGTGGTGACGTAGAGCAGGCCGTCTTTGGGTCCGAAGATGGGCATGTGGGGGCGTACGCCGTGGCCGAAGTCGAGGCTGCCGACGATTTTCTGGGCTGCAATGTCGATGACGACGAGGCTAGTGCCGTTGGTGCCGGGCTTGCCGACGCCGGAGTCGCCGTAAATGGGCACGTAGGCGAGGCGGCCGTCGGGTGAGGCGATGACTTCATGGCCGGTGGTGCCACCTTCGGGGACTGAGGCGAGGACCGTGCCGGAGCTTGGATCGACAATGGCGAGGCTCTGCTCGCCCTTTTGCGCAACGAGGAGGCGCGGCTGCTGGGCGCGGGCTTCAATAGCGATGAAGGACAGGAGCAGAAGAGGTACGGCACATCGAATTGACTGCAAAAGAGCCTCCGCGAACAAGCAGTTGACAATCGGTGAATTACGGGAAGGGAAAATGTCTGCAGCGGCAGGATCCGCCGGCCTGGGTTAGCTCATCCCTTCATGTTTTGGATGACCGACGACTGGGTGTCGTCTAAAGATTTCAATAAGTTGGAAAGGATCTGCTCCATCTGGTTGTAATTCGACAATTGCGTTCGCAAACCCAACTGGCTGGTTTGGGATAAACCGCCTTCGTTATTTGCTGATTGGAGCACTTGCTGGATCAGGACGGCGAGCAGCGCATCGATGGTCGCATTCCCGAGGCGGGAGGTGGCGAAGCGCTGACGGATGGTCGCACGCATGAAGGCGACGTTATGGACGGGCTGCTGAGCTTCAATCCTCGCCTGGTGTTCGATCCAGATTTGAATGGAGGGCGGTAGCGATCCCCGGAATGTTGCAAAGCGCTGAAGCGATTGCGGCGAGACAAACGGCGCGGCTAAGAAAGTGGTCTGTGGCAAAGGGGTCCCTCCAGAGGGTGGTCTATGGGGAAGATATACACGCGATTCGAACATTGTAAACAAGTTGAAAGGCTGGGGGGTCCTGCTCGCTCTTCGCGCGTCTGGAAGGCAGGGCTGCTGTGTGTTGACGGTTGAGCGGTGAGTGAGATCAGCAAGCGCCTGCAATACCGTGCGACTTCAAGGGAGCCTCTGGGAGCACGAAACGAATATATCGCAGGGAACGTTCGTGTAGCCGGAGGATTCGTACGTCCTGACGATCCGGGGCGATTGCGGCCGGTTTGCTGTGGCGAACAAGGAGGGCTTATGGAAAGATAGGGTGCAAGTATGCGGAGGATCTGCGATGGAGCCGGGGTTGGCGATTGATTCCATCAGCGTCACCTATACGAGCATCGCGGTGGGCATTGATGTTTCCTGGCTTAGGGGAAGCTCGTTCTGGCTGAATTGCTTCGCTGCGGTTCTCTTTGGGGCGGGCGTGTTCCTGGTGTTCAGGAAAGGCGCCGCGCGAACGGATTCGCTGGATCGACTGATTGCGTTTGGGCCGTTCTTCTTTGGGTGGCCGCTGGCGGTCTTTGGCGCGCAACATATTGTGTTTCTGCGCGACGTGGTGAATGGTGTGCCGGGATGGATGCCCTGGCATCTGTTCTGGGCCTTGGTTGTGGGCATTGCGCTGATTGCGGCTGCGTTGAGCCTGACAACTGGAATCATGGCGGACCGGGCGGCCCTGATGGTCGGCGTGATGCTGTTTTGCTTCGTGTTGATGATCTACGTGCCCAACCTGGTCGAGAATCCGGGAGACCTGGCGGTGACACAGTTGCTGCGGGACCTTTCGATGAGTGGAGCAGCACTCGCGCTGGCGGGAACGCTGGCGGAGAAAGGCGGATGGCGGCGATTCGGTTGGATTGCGGTTGTGGGCCGGTTCTTCTTTGCCGTTGGGATCGTGGACTTCGGCGTGGAGAACTTTGTGCATCCACAGTATGCGCCGGTGGTTCCGGAGCCGGATTTGTTTATGCCGGTATGGATTCCTGCGCATATTGTCTGGGCGTGGTTGACCGGGACGATTCTGCTTGTGTGTGGAGTGGCCATGATTCTGAACCGGCGAACGCGGTTGGCAGGAGCAGTGGCGGGGATTGCGTTCTTTGCGCTGACTATTTTCTTCTACCTGCCGATGGAGATTGTTCATCCGTCGATTGAGATCAGCGGCGAGTTGGATCAACTGGCACAGGCGCTGGCCATGAGCGGTGCGGCGTTGCTGGTTTCGGGGACGGGAAAAGCAGATTAAAGATGACAGGTTACAGATCAACCGATCCTGTCCGCATTTCCAATGCCTGATACCATTCCGCCCATCCCCTCTCTTCATGTCGATCATCGAAAACATCGACACGGTCAAAGCAAGAAGCCTGATCGCGCACACTGTCATCTGTAACCTGTCATCTTGATTCGGAGACGGATTGAATGAAATCTGCAATCGAAAACCAGAGTGCGATTGAAGCGGCGCTGGGTGAACTGCATATCCTGCTGGGCGAGCGGGTGACGGCGTCGCAGGTTGTGCGGGAGCATCACAGCCATGGGGAAAGTACGCATGCGCCGGGGCTGCCGGACCTGGTGTGTTTTCCGCAGAGCACTGAGGAAGTGAGCGCGATTGTGAAAGTGGGCGCGCGGCATGGGCTGGCGTTGGTGCCGTTTGGTGCGGGGACGTCGCTGGACGGACACGTGCACGCGCTGCGGGGCGGAATCTGTGTGGACATGCGGCAGATGAATCGGGTGCTGCGGGTAAGCGTTGAGGACATGGATGCGACCGTGGAGGCGGGGATTGGCAGGCTGGCATTGCAGAAGGCGCTCGAAAATACAGGTCTGACGTTCTTCATCGATCCCGGTGCGGATGCGACGATTGGGGGAATGGCGTCGACACGGGCCTCGGGGACGACGGCGGTGCGGTACGGGACGATGCGGGAGAACGTGCTGGGGTTGACGGTGGTGCTGGCGGCCGGGCGCGTCATCCATACAGGCGGCCGGGCGAGGAAATCAAGCGCGGGATATGACCTGACGCGGTTGTTTGTTGGCGCGGAGGGGACGCTGGGCGTGATTACCGAGGTGACGCTGCGGCTGCATACGCTGCCTGAAGCGGTGGGCGTGGCGGTTTGCCCCTTCGCGACGATAGAAGGCGCGGTGCGAACGGTGAGTGAGGCGATCCAACTGGGGCTGAACCCGGCGCGGATCGAGTTTATGGACGCTGCTCAAGTGGATGCGGTGAATCGGTATTCGCGGCTGGAATTGGCGGTGAAGCCGACCCTGCTGATTGAGTTTCATGGGCTGAGCGCGGCTAGCGTGGAAGAGACGGCAAAATTGGCTGAGGGGCTGGCCATGGAGCATGGGGCGCTGAGTTGGAATTGGCAAACGACCGCAGCGGAGCGCGAGAGGCTATGGAAGGCACGACACGATGTGTACTACGCTTCGCGGGCAATCCGGCCGGGGTCGAATGTGCTGACGACGGATGTGTGCGTGCCGATTTCGAGGCTGGCGGAGTGCATTGTGGCCACACGGGCCGATCTTGATGAGCGGAGTTTTCCGGCGGTGATGGTGGGGCATGTGGGGGATGGAAACTTCCACGTGCAATGTTTACTGGGGCCCGAGCAGGTGGCAGAGGCGGAAGAGTTTTCGGCGCGTCTTGTGGAGCGGGCGCAGGGGATGGGCGGTACCTGCACGGGTGAGCATGGAGTGGGCTCCGGGAAGATGAAGTATCTGAAGGCGGAGCACGGCGAGGGGCTGGAGGTGATGCGTATGCTGAAGCGGACGCTTGATCCGGATAACCGGATGAATCCGGGGAAGGTTGTGGATCTATAGCAGCTTCCGAAACTCTTCCAAACTCAACCCGGAATCCCGTACGATACCACCCATTGTGAAGGCGTTGACTGGATTGTGGCGGGGAATCGTTAGTATTCGCGATCCATCAGTCATAACGATGTGTGCGCCTTGACGGAGAATGCGAAAGCCGGCCTTTTCGAGTGCAGCAACAGCTCTGAGATGGTTGATTCCCGGAAGCTTGGACATCGATATCCTCCGCGGTTTTCTCAGCTCGTTTGAAATGCGACTGAAAAATGAAAAAGCTCGGAAGCTTTTTCGCTCCCGAGCCATGTCGCGTATCTCCAAGAGGAGCGCGAATCAGAATCGCGATGTTGAAGAGATGATGTGCCCAAAAGCATCCGACCGCAAATTTACGCGACCGCCACGTCAACCAAACGGCTCTCATCATTGCGAGCCAGTTCCTCCGCCGCCTCAATGTACTCGCGAATCGCGACCCGAATATTTGCCAAAGCCTCTTCTTCCGTTGCTCCTTGCGACCAGCAGCCCGGTAGGCCGGGGCAGGAGACGCTATAGCCTTCCTCGGAGTGACGAAGAGCAACGCGATATATTGCCATGCAAGTTATGGTACACCCGTTTCGAAAACGGCGACTGGCGCGGCGCGCAGTTGCACTTGGGAGGCCGGCGGGACACCCATGGCGAATGGATGGGGATCTCATCAGGTACATTTTGCTCAGCTTCTTGTGGTAACTGGATTTAGGCTGAGGGCAGGTTTGCCTGGGCGGGAACTGAAATGCAAAAGGAGATCGACATGTTGAATTTTGGTTTTGGGTCAGGTTCATGGAATTGCAAGGCAGGGATGGCACTGCTGTCGGTCGTGCTGGCGGCGGGAGCGCTGACGGGATGTGAATCGAAAGAACAAAAGGCGCTGGATCAGGCCAAGCAGCAAGCGGCGAAGACGGGCCAGCCGCAGCAAGTGGTATCCGTTGACAAGAGCGGGACGACGACGACCACAATTGTGCAGCCACCCGCGAGCGGGCAGACGAATCAGGCGGTCACGACGACGGTGACGCCGGTTGTGGCCGGAACTCCGGCTCCAGCGGCGTCAGAGCCTGTGGTTTCCGCGGTGCCGCAACCGCCGCCTCCGCCGGCGAACCTGACCATTCCGGCGGGAACGACGTTGGCCATCCGGGTGGACCAGCGCATCAGCGTAAAGACCAGCCACGCCGGTGACGCCTTTACCGGCGAGATTGTGGAACCGGTGCTCAATCCCGCGGACAACAGCGTGGTAATTCCGAAGCTGGCTCCAGTGGGCGGCGTGGTGGCGGAGTCGCATCGGCGGGGGCACTTCAAGGGCAGATCAATGCTGGAATTGCAGTTGACCTCACTGACGCTGAACGGGAAGCAGTATCAACTGACCACGAACGACCTTGTGGAAAGCAAGAAGGGCAAGGGAAAGCGCTCGGCGGCTTTGATTGGCGGCGGCGCGGGGTTGGGTATGCTGGTGGGCGGAGTGGCCACGGGTGGAGTGGGACTGGTGGTGGGCGGCCTGGTTGGCGGCGGCGCGGGAACGGCGGCGGCTGGACTGACGGGGAATCGGGATCTCGACATTCGGGCGGAGTCGATTGTGCACTTCAAGTTGGCGGACGACCTTGTGGTGCAGGCAAAGTAGGGTGATTAGAGCCGCGGACTATTCGTGCGCGGCCCAGGGATCGTACGTGCCGAGGGACCAGGAATGGCCTTCGGGATCTTTGACGGCAAATTCGCGGCTGCCGTAGTTCGTGTTCTGGAGCGGGCGAATAATCTCAGCACCCGCTGCTACGGCGCGGGCGTGGACTGCTTCGACGTCCGGTACGACGATGTAGACGCTGCGGGTTTCAACGCCGCCCAGCTCATCAGGCGACTTGAATTTGTGGCTGTGTTCGTCGTCTTTCGCGGACCCGAGCATGATCATGCCGCCGTTGAGGGTGAGCTCAGCGTGGCCGATGGTTCCGTTTTTTTCCTCGTAGACGGCGTGGCGGGAGAAGCCGATAACGCCGCAGAGCCATTCGATGGCTGCGTGTGCGTTGCGGTAGCGCAGAGCGGGGATGACAGTAGATGGTGTTTGGACTGCAGGGTTCGACATGAGGACCTCCGGTTTGTTCAATGACATGACTGTCAGAGGATGGCACCGTGCAGGGCAATTCCTCTTGGAAAAATCGGAAATATCAGGATCAATCTGCGGAAAGATGATTGGCCCATTGGGTGTGGCGGGCGGAATAAGTGGTGGCATCAATACCTGAAAATGCGCGGAATTCGTTGGCGAAGTGGGATTGATCGTAGTATCCGCACTCCAATGCCAACTCAGCCCAGGGAAGCTCTACGCCTACGTGTAACTGCGAAACCGTGCGCTGAAAGCGTTGAATGCGGGTCCATATCTTGGGCGAAAACCCTACCTGTTCGCGGAAGACCTGGGAGAAACGGCGCTGGCTCAAACCGGTGGATTGGGCCACGTCGCTAACAGAGGAGACACGAGGGGCGCGGGCGAATCGGCTGAGGGCGTAGCGGACCATTTCATGGCGGGGAGAGCTCATTGTGGCGAGCCGGGCCGCAAATCTGTTGGACAGATAATCCTCAAGGCAGCGGAGGCGGGCGGCCGGTGTGGGGATTTCGCGCAACCTGTCACGAAGAATGAGAACGGAATTGCCCCAAAGATCGTGCAATGAAACGAATCGATTGCTGAAGAGATCCACGGAATCGGAGGCGAAGGGAGCGAATCCGCCGGGCCGGAAGACGATGCCGATGAGGTCGGCCATGTCAGTGGTGTCGACGATTTCGTAGACGGAGCGGGCGCCGACGATGAGGGAGGGAGGGGAGAAGCTTGGTGCGCTGTCCTCGTGGCAGTCGACGAGAAAGTCGCGGGCAAGATTGAGGATGACCTGGACGCAGCCGCTGGGCAACATGCGCTCAAGGCGGTGCTGTGGGTCGGTGTTCCGGCTGTACCAGAGCGCGCGAATGAAGCGGTTCAGTGGCGGCGCCGGAATGTGCTCGACGTAAATCACATGGTCCTCATGGCCCTTATAGCACTGTGATGCAGCCCACAGGAAGGGAGATTTTGAAACGTTAGGAGGGACAGTGCGGAGACACCTTGGCGTATGCTTGGCGATATGAGGCTCCCTGCGGGCGATTCCGAATTGGTGCGGATTGTGGATGCGGCGCTGGCAGACTCAGCACAGCGGTCCGGGGAATGGCTGGTCTGCCGAGTAGGTTGCACTCAGTGTTGCTACGGGGCATTTGCCATAAACGAACTGGATACACTGCGTCTGAAGGAAGGAATGGAGACGCTGCGGCGCACGGAGCCGGAGTTGGCGGGCGACATTCAGCGCAGGGCGCGGGCATGGATCAGTGAGCATGGGTCGAAGTTTCCGGGCGACTTGAAGGCCGGGGTCCTGGGCCGATCGAGCGAAGAACTGGAGCGGTTTGAGAGTTTCGCGAATGAAGCAGCCTGTCCGGCGCTCGATCCCGCAACGGGACGGTGCGACGTGTATGCATGGAGGCCGATGACCTGCCGTGTGTTCGGTCCGCCGGTACGCATGGGGGACGGGAACGCGCTGGGTCACTGCGAGCTTTGCTTTGTGGGGGCGAGCAAGGATGTGGTTGCGGCTTGCGAGATGGCTGTTCCGAATGAGCTGGAGGCGGGCCTGGTGGATGAGATTGGCGTTGGGCGCGAGACGGTGGTGGCTTTCGCGGTGCTGCGGGGTTTGTAAATCGCAATAGATAAAAAGATCTAGATAGATGGAGCTATCCCACTTTAGACACGATAATGCCGTGCCGAAAGTGGGGCACCCCGGTAAACTGGTTGTTGGAAAACCTGATGACTATGCGCCCCTGCCGGGTTGAAGTTCGGACCCAATCCCTCGAAGACAATTATCAATTTTTGGCGAGTCTGGCGGCTCCGCATGCGGAGTTGCTGGCGATTGTGAAGGCCGATGCTTACGGGCACTCTCTGGAACTATGCGCTCCGGCGGTTGTGCGGGCTGGAGCCAGGTGGCTGGGCGTGACTTCAGTGGAAGAAGGCGTGGCGGCGAGGCTGCTGTGTCCCGAAGCGCGGGTGCTGGTGATTGGCGGGGTGTTTCCGGGGCAGGGCTCAGAGACTGTGCGGAATAAGCTGACATCGGTGGTCTGGGAGGCCTGGCATCTGGATGAACTGGAGGGCGCGGGCCGCGCGGCTGGAGTTGGGGTTGGATCGGTGCCGGTGCACCTCGAGATCGATACGGGAATGAGTCGGCAGGGGGTTGGAGTGGATGAGATTGATGCCGTTTTGGCCCGGTTTGGGGCTGATTCGCCGCTGCGGCTTGAGGGCGTGATGACGCACTTGTTTGCCGCGGATGAGGCGGATGGGGCGGTGACTGACGAGCAATTTGCGCGGCTGGATGCGGTTCTTGAGCGTGTGAAGGCCGCGGGACTGAGGCCGGAGTGGCTGAACGTGGGCAATTCGGCAGCACTGCTGGGGGGCAGGATCGGCGAGATTGTGAACCTGGCCAGCCGCTTTGGGATGAAGGCGATGCTGCGGCCGGGGCTGGCGCTTTATGGGCTGGCACCGGAGTTTGATCCCGCTTTTGAGGAAGAGCCGGCAGGGTTAGCGGTCGCGCGGGTGAGGCTGAAGCCGGTGCTGAGTTGGAAGACGGCGGTAGTGGGTGTGCGGACGATTCCGGCTGGCGCTGTTGTGGGGTACAACGGGACGTTTGTGGCGACTGAGCCGATGCGGCTTGCCTTGATCGCGGTGGGTTACGCGGATGGATTGGACCGGCGGCTCGGAAACAAGTTCAGCCTGCTGGTGCGGGGCGAGAAAGCGCCGCTGGTGGGGCGAATCAGCATGGACCAGGCGGTGCTGGATGTGACCGATATTTCCGGGATCGAGGCGGGGGACGAGGTGGTAATTCTGGGAAGGCAAGGATATGAGTCGATTACTGCCTTTGACCATGCCGAGGTTGAGGGGACGATTCCTTGGGAGGTATTTACGCGGATTGGGACGCGGGTGACGCGAGTCGAGATTTAGATTTCAGATGACAGGTTATAGATGACAGTTTTGGACGCCCTGCCAACCTACTGTTTCCCGCCCTTTCGCCAGAAAAAAGGCGAAAGAACGGGGCACGGTGCTTTCGTTGCTGGGTCAGGCAGGTGAACTGGCGGCGGTTTCTTCTGGGCAGAAGGATGCTAGGTCCGTTGCGTTCTGGACGGCGGCGATCATGGCTTCCGTGCCCATGCAGGAGTTTAAAAGCATGTGGTAAAGGCCGCGGGAGCACCACTCCTGCTGGTAAAGTTTGCGGATTACGGCGGCGCGGCGCTTGTCAAAGGCGGCAAGGAGCTGATCGGCATGCTGGGCCTGTTTGGGGAAGGCGTGCACGAACCAGTCGCGCTTGGCTGACGCCGTGGCGTACACAAAGACATGAAAGCAACCGGGCTTACCGGCAAGAGCACAGGCTGCGCCGCGGCCGACGATGACGCAGTTGCCCTGTTCGGCGGCATTCAGAATTTCCTGGCGAATCAGCTTCAACATGCGATCGGAGTCGAATATCTGGTCGTCGGAGAGGCCGGGCATGGAGTAGACTTGGTCGTGCCAGAAGATTTTGCCGTAGCGGTAGTACCAGGGGTCGAGCCGCTCGTCGTATTTGGCGGCCAGCTCCGGGGGCACGCCGGCAATGCGCGCTGCCGCGCAGGGAAGCTCCGAATCGAGCAGGCGCCAGCCGAGCTGGGCTGCGAGGTCGTGGGCGAACTCACCGCCGCGCGAGCCGTACTCGCGTTCCACTGTAATCACACGGATGGGCGTACGTGTCATGGGAAGGTTCCCCCGCGATTGGAGAATACAACGAAACGCGTTCCGGGGGACAGTTCATAGTTCACAGTTCTGAGTTCCAAGTTGTCAGTATGTGAGTTTGAGCGCAGGCGCAAACGGAACAGGCGCAGGAGGTGAGACCTCCTGCGCCTGTTCTGGTTGTGCAGTTGGTGGAGTTCTATTGGGTGACAGGTTCGGGCGGGGTGGCTTTGGGCGCCTTCAGGTGGGGTGCTTTGGGAGCGGCCGGGCCGGCTGCCGGAGTTGGGGCTTCAGGGGTTGAGGGCGCGAAGCCCGAGCCTTTCTTAATGTGGACGTCGCCATTGTCGGTGCTCAGAGAGACCCTGGGACCGCCGGAGCCGATCTGAAACGCGGCTGATTTGTTTTCGCCGTCGCCGACGCTGGGCATCGGATAGTCGGAAACAATGTCGCCATTGCGCGTCTGGGCGCTAACGGAGCCAGAGGTGTTTGGCGGCAGGGTCAACTCCACGTCGCCCTTGTTATTTTTCGCATCCACGGCGTATTTTCCGGCCGGTTCAACCGAGATGCGGCCGTCCCGATCCTCGACATAGGTGTCGCCGTAGATCTGGCTCAGGTCCACATCTTTGGCGTGGGTGACCACCCGGACATTCCCCTTGGCTTCGGAGACGCGGAGGTCGTCGGAGTCGAGGGTGAGGTCGCCGGGCAACTGGGCCACTTGCAGATCGGTGACAGAGGTGTGCAAATGAACCGCACCGGAGACGTTTTCCATGTGCACGTCGCCGAGGATTTCGCCGCTCTGGGTGAATTTGCCCTTGATATCAGAGAGGGTCAGGTCGTTCATGTTGCCGTCGGTGGTTAGATCGCCGTCGACCTGGTGGGCGGAAAAGTCGTGCTTTCCATTGGAAAAGTGCAGCTGAACGGAGCCGGTGATGGCGTTCAGGTGGACGTCGCCGTGAGGTGAGTAAACATTGATGCCGGAGCCGAGGCCGGCTGCGGTTACATCGCCTTTACCTACCTTGACGGTGACGCGAGCGGACCGGGGTACGGTTACGGTGAGGTTGACGCGGCCCTTGGAGTTGTTGCTGTCCGGCTTGACCAGCACAGCACCGCCGCTAACCGTAAGTTTGGGCGCCTCTGCTTCAAAAATGCCTTTGGCCGCCGAGTCGGAGTTGGCGAATGCAACTTCGTGCGCCTGAACCTGGATGTTGGGTCCATCTCCCGCAGTGACGGTGGTATCGCCCTGAGGGTTTTGAATTTCAACAGCAGCGTCGGCCGGAATCTGCGCATTCAAAGGCTGGAAGTCCTGGTCGTGCTCGGGCATGCCGAACATGTTGAAGAAGTTGTCATCCGTGCCAAAGTCGTTGTGGTCGCCGAAGTGTTGAAACCAGGGGCGGGAATGGGACCAGCCAGTGGCGCAAAACCCGATGATGGCAAGGAAGATGAGCAGCCCGACGAAACTTCCGGTGCGGCGGACCGGCGTCTGGCGCCGCAGGTCAAGCGCCCACTCGCCGAGCAGGGCAAGGCCTGCACCGATGAGAAGCAGGGGCCACCAGTTGGCATACCAATCCCAGAAATCGACAGCGGCGATGTGGCCGGTGACAATAAACAGGGCAATGACGCCGATGCCCACCAGGATGATGGGTCCGACAACTGAAGGAACGCTGGGACCGTAAGCGCCAACGTAGCCGACTTTTGCGGCGTTGCGCTGCGCTTTCCACGCTTCTCGCTGGGCGCGCCAGGCAGCCTTTTGCTGCTCGCGATAGACACGCCACTGGGTCTTGGGATCGTAGGGTGGATAGGGCGGCTGGCCGCCGCCGGGAGGATAGCCGGGAGGTGCGCTGCTCATGATAGGCCTCCATCCGGGCCGTGCCCGAAATCATTCGAATTCGCAGGAACAATGGCAGTTGTCGGAGCGGGGTTCTGGGCAGCCGGTTGTCCCGGATAAGGGGGGACGCCTGTGCCGGAGGGACCCATATAGGGCATGGGCGGACCGTCGATTGTGAGCGCCGCGCGCTCGGCCAGCATGATGAGCCCGCCCAGAATGAAGGCCAACGGCCAGAAGAGGCGCCAGAAGTGCTCGAGCAGGCCCATGGTGTGCAGCAACGCGAGCACGCCAATGAGAAGCAGAAACGAGGGTACCCGAAGGCGGTGAATCAAAATGTAGCGGTTCATTTGGAACCTCCTTGCGTATTAAGACGGCTGACAATCAGCCAGACCCCGAGGGCAATGAAGGCCAGCGGCCATGCGTACTCAATGATGTGACCGCTGAAGAGATTCAGTTGATTGAGCAGGAAAAGCAGGCCCAGAGCGATGAGAACGAGGGCGCCGATGGGCTCCTTGCGCCGCCAGTACATCGGCGGAGGAACGGGCGGAGCGGCGGGATCGACAAAGCCGGGTGCGGGCGGCGTTTGCGGCGTGTATGGAGCCTGCCAGGCGCCCTGATACGGTTGCTGGTATTGGCCCGCGGTATAAGTGGGCGGCTGATAGCCCGGGGTTGTTGGATCAGTGCCAGGGTTTGCTGGGCCAGGATTAACGAAGCCGGGGTTGGCGGGACCGGGATTCGGCGGGCCACCCCAAGGTTGGTATTGGCTGGGGGCCTGGTAAGGGCCGGGCTGGCCGGGTGTACGCGGACGCTGGCCGAGATTGAGCCAATTACCCACCTCATTGAGGCCCAGGGGATCCGGTGGGGGCTGGCCGTCGCGGAGCGCCCTGGCGGTATGGAAGGCCTCAAACGACTGGTAGAGGATCCAGGCGGCAATAAAGAGGCCGAAGATTCCGTGGTATTCCGTGATGCTGACCAGCACGGCAAATATCACGACGTGGATCAGGCCCTTGAAGAACTGTCCGTTGTACATGGCGCCGACGCCGGGGATGAGGCCGAGAACGGCAGCCGCCGCGGGGTTCGGACCTTGCGAGTGTGTGGCGACGAAAGGCTGTTGCAGAGTTTGCCAGGAAGTCCAGCAGGGCTCGCAGAGAATCTGCCCGCCAGTCGCGGTACGTACGCAGTTGGAGCAGAGCGCCTTTCCGCAGTTCTGGCAAAAGGCGGTTGCGGTAACACCGCTGTGATTTACGCAGTCCATATTGTGCTCCTTTCCCGTCGTGCAATTGCGGAGCCGCCGGAATGCGCGGACCGAGACCCGGACGTGAGGGATGGCCACGTCAGGTAAGCTTCAAAAAAATCAGAGGAATCAGTTTGTGCCGGGGTCTGGGTGGGACTTCCGGATTGTTGTGGAGGGTCAACGCGAGAGCCTCCGTCCTTGCGGGGGGCTGGGGCCTGCTTCGACTCCCCCGGCGCTTGCTGTTGCTGCGCCGGCGGGTTATCCGCATCTCCCCCCTGGCCTTCGTTCTGCGTCGAGTTGCGCAGTTCCCGCATTCTGGATTCAACTTCGTAAACGAAACGCAGGTGATCGTAATACCGGATGATGGGCGTCGAGGCCATGGTCAGGCGGCGCTCCATGAACGAACGCACCGCAGTGGGGCGCAGATTGGAGAGATGCACATCGTTCAGACGGAAGCCCGTCAGGTAAAGAGTGAGCGAAATTGAGAAGAAGGCCATCGCGGCCGTCATCAACAAGCGAGGCTCGGCGAAGCGCCGGACGCGGCCAACAAAGCCGGGGCGTTGCCACGCCGGAATCATTGGAATGACGTTATTGCTGCCTGCGATCAGGCCGTAGCCCTCAATTTGCCCCGGACCGGTCTGGGCCAGAATCCTGTCAAGAAGGCCGGCGGGGACCTCGGGTTCCGAGGTGAGGAAGCCCAGCCATTCACGTCCCTTGCGGGCTTCATCAAAGAGCGCCGTGCAGGCTGGGCAGACAGCCATGTGGGCACTAAAGGTGGCCTCGTCCTCAGGCCTGAGGAGCCCGTCGAGCGCATCAGCCAGAAGGGTTTCCCACTGGCCGCAGGCCGGAGAGCTCGGAATGTGTCCGCGATCTGCCATGGTTACATCACCTCCCGTTTATTACGTTCCAGCAGGCGCGCGAGTTCCGCACGGCCCCTGCTGATGCGGGACTTTACCGTCCCCTCGGGTATGCCTAACACCTGTGCGATTTCCTTGTAGTCCAAATCCTGCAAGTCTCTAAGAATGACGGCTTCGCGAAGCTCGACGGATACACGCGCGAGCGCATTCTGGACCATTTTTGCAAGCTCTTTTTGTGCGGCCGACTCGTGCGGTGAGGGGCTTGAAGAGGTGAGGCGATCCACGGGTTTGAGTTCTTCGGTGTTCTCCCAGCCCTCGTCGAGAGAACCGGTGGCGCGCTGATTGCGGGTGCGGCGGAAGTTATCGACCAGGAGGTTGCGGGTCATGGTGGTGATCCAGACCTGGAGGCTGCCTCGGGTGGTGTCGAAGCTGGCGAGGTTGGAATAGATTTTTAAGAAGACGTCCTGGGTTAAGTCTTCTGCATCTGCGGGGTTGCCGGTGAAGCGATAGCAAAGGCCGTAGACACGGCGGTGGTGGGTGCGGACCAGTTCGGCCCATGCACCGGAGTCGCCGTTCATGCAGAGCCGCACGACTTGAGACCAGTCGACTTCCAGCGGATTCACCTCCACACGTGTCTGGCGGAGAACAGGCGTAATCGCCTTGCCTCCCTGGACTTGGCCTGTAGACGCCGGCCTTGGATTGCCGTTGCCTGGACCTTCCAGAGTACGCTGCGTCGGTCTGGACGGCGAGGCCAGTCCGATCACGTTCCAGCTTAATGTAGCCGCGCATTGCATATCTTGCTAATACGCGTGATTTGTGAAGATTGTTCCCGGCGGGGGAAAGTGAGGATAAAAGGATCGATCGGAGGGGTGCTCTACATAGCTGAAAAGGCTGCCCAGGTGGTTACAAAACATGCGAAAGGGTTGAACCTGCGGTTGCGCTTCGCCGAGACACGTACCTTGCGGGCAGCCTTTCCAATATGTTTCGGTTGCAGAGAGTTTCATTAAGCGATGCTAGGGGTTGTTGAGATTTAGCCGTTTTTTTGAAGAACGTGCTGATTTTGCATGGGATAGCGGCGTAACATGTTGATAATGCGTATTTTATTTGGATTTGTTTGCTGTGCAGTTTGTGCATGGGAATGGGTTGGAGGCGGCAGCAGATCGTGGCTCGCGACCTCAAACCTAGGTCCCTGCGCCGCGGCGGACGAGGGGTCTCCACCCCCCGGACGAAGACCTGTCCGTGGGGACCCCGGGACCGGGGGCACCCGCATTGAGTCGCGTAGGAGATTTGGGTAACGGAAGCAGGCGGCGGTAACCTTTCCGCGCCGGCTTCATCTTAAAGGGGGCACCGATTGTTGTTGCTTACCGGCGCCGGAGGTTTTATGTCGAGAGTTGTGTGGTTGATTGCGTTGATGGTTGTGGTGGTTGCCGCGGTGGGCGTTTATACCAGCGCAAAGGGAGCGGGGCGGACTGCCATCCCGGCAGCTACCACCGATGTTGCGCTGACCCAGGCGCCGGGCAAGGAGACGGCTGTGTTCGCGGGCGGGTGCTTCTGGGGGACGCAATCGGTTTTCGAGCGGGTGAAGGGCGTGGTTTCGACCACGGTCGGCTACTCCGGCGGGTCGGCGGACACGGCTACGTATGACCAGGTGAGCAGTGAGACTACCGGACATGCGGAATCGGTGAAGGTGGTGTACGACCCTTCGAAGATCACTTATGGGCAACTGCTGCGGATCTTCTTCTCCGTGGCGCACGACCCGACGCAGTTGAACCGGCAGGGTCCGGATCGCGGCACGTCTTACCGGTCGGTGATCTTCTACAGCAGTGACGAGCAGCGGAAGCTGAGCGAGGCGTATATCAAGCAACTGGACGGGGCGCACGTGTTTGGCGGACCGATTGTGACCCAGGTTGTCCCGCTGAAGGGGTTCTACGATGCGGAGAGCTACCACCAGCATTACGCGGATCACAACCCGGACAATCCTTACATACTGGTGTGTGACCGGCCGAAGATTGAGGCGCTGAAGGCGCAGTTTCCAGAGTTGTTCGCGGAGGGTAAGGGGAAGTGAAATAGGAACGATCACGCAGGTTTTGAATTCAAGCAGAGGATTGAACTCTGCCGCAAGATGCGGCTGGCTTCTTTTTTCTTGCTCACAGGGTGAGCGGAAGAGGGTTATCGAACGGGAGTGCGATCAAACGTTCCCTTTCGATTTCCAGCTGTTTTCGCTTTTTCGAACCGCTCTTTCTGTCGCGCTTTCCGATGACGATGGGGACATCGAAAAAAGCCGCGGCTCCGGACATGTCCAACTGCAAGAGCCTCGGATCGCCAAGTGGGATGGGATGCTCCGGGCTTTTTGGCGCGTATCGCAGGGCTCTTGTGATTTGTAACGCAATGGCCCGAGCAAGCGGAGGGGGCACGGCGTTCCCAATCTGCCGGGCACCATGCCATTTAGTTTCATGAAATCGGAACCAGTCGGGGAAGCCGTGCAGTCTGGCCATTTCTCGGACCGTTACACATCGCGGATACCGGTAATGAATCGGCCGTGGGCTAGTGAAAGCGCCACGAGATGAGTCCGTGCCCGCCCTCAGCGTGTTGCTAAGCCCCCCTGCCGCAAGTTTGTAGAAACGTGAAATTGGTTCAACCTGCCCAGGGGGCGTCGCATCGAAGCGCCGCCTCGAAACGGATGTGTGATCCGTTCGCAAGCTGGAAGTGAGCAACATTGGGTTCCATTCGCGGACATATCCGAAGTGCCACGCGCCGCCACCAATACAGCGCATCTCTCGTGCGTATCGTCCGGGCTGCCCCCATTCGAAGGTTTGCACTTCGTCTCGCTGGATAAGTTCCTCGATTTGCTCGGCGTCGGGAAGATCGCCCAACGCGTCTTGGCAGGATGGCCCCAGAGGGAGAAGGCCGCGCTTGTCGGTATCGGCTGGGCTTACCATGGGCGCCGGGTATTCGGGCAGCCGGAGGCCTCTTCTTGCGCCCATCAAGATCACGCGTTCACGGTGTTGCGGCACACCGAAATCAGCGGCGTCCAAGACCTGCCAGGGTAACCGAACTTGGTATCCAAGGTGCTTGAATTCCTCGAGGAACTCCTCTAAGAGAATTCTGTGGTCACCGAGCGTCAGGCCCTTAACATTCTCGAAAACGAAGTAGGAGGGTCTCAGCTCGTTTACGATGCGAACGAATTCCCGAACGAGCTTGTTGCGTGGGTCGTCGATGGCCCGGTGGCCGATCATTGAGATCCCCTGGCATGGAGCTCCTCCAAACACGACATCGATGTTCCGATGACCTATCGCCGCGCGCTCTCTAATTTCAGCGCCTGTCAATTCAATGATCGACTTCGACAGTACGGCGCAACGCGGAAAATTGTAAGCATGCACGGCACAATGAACGGGGTCGATTTCGACCGCTGCAACCACGTCAAAGCCTGCCTGCTCGAAGCCCAATCCAAGGCCCCCGGCACCAGCAAACAAATCGATCCCAATTGGCCGTGGCACCTATGTGCTCCTTACCCTTGTTATGAGCTTACCTGTTACCGGATTCGTTGTCGATCGAAATTTTCCCGGGCGGTCCCAAGAAAGACATTATTTGGGCCTGAAGCCGATCCAGGGTTCTAATTTGACATTGCCAGATGGTGCAAACTCCCCAACCGGCGTCGCGCAACGATCTACGGTTTCGTGCGTCTTTGGACCGGTTTTTCTCCAGTTTAGGTAACCAGAATTCGGGATGGGATTTAGGTGGACGTCCGATGCGACAACCATGCGCGTGCCAAAAACAGCCATTAACGAAGATCACTTTGTGCCGCGATGCGAAGACAATATCCGGTGTTCCTGGCAGATCGCGACGGTGCAGACGAAACCGATATCCGAGGGAGTGGAGAAGCCGGCGCACTACCAGTTCCGGCGCTGTGTCTTTTCCACCGATGCGCGACATTAAAGCGCTACGGCTCTCGGTTGAGCGATTATCCACCATTGCGTGAGCCTGTCCAATCGCGGACCGGACATCCTTTAGATGCATTATGATCCTTGCATCTACTGGAGCGACCTTGTGGCTGAGGAAAAAGAGAACCGATACAGGCGGCTATTGGAACATATCTTCTTCCATGAAGACTTCGGATCGTTCAAGGCAGGCGTCACAGCAGTGAACTTCAAGCGTGAGGATCTTGAACGCGCGGCCACCATACTGAATATTAAGCTTCCGAAGAATCTCAGCGACGTTCTCTACTCGCAGAGATATCGCAGTGCGCTACCGAAGAGGATATTGGAGACTCAGCCCGAGGGAATGGAGTGGATCATCGACGGGGTTGGACGGGCTCGGTACAGTTTCAGTTTGGTTCCGATCAACAGAATTCTGCCAAATCCAGCGCTGAGGGTGATCAAAATCCCCGATGCCACGCCGGAGATTATTGGGGCTTATGCTCTTAACGACGAGCAGGCACTCCTGGCCAAGGTTCGATATAACCGTCTGATCGACATTTTTCTGGGCGTGACGGCCTATTCGCTTCAGAACCACATGCGCACGACAGTCAAGGGTATCGGCCAGATCGAGATTGACGAAGTGTATGTAGCCCTGGACCAGCGTGGCGCTCAATTCGTAATACCTGTGCAGGCAAAAGGTGGGAAGGATCAGCTCGCGGTGGTCCAGACGAAGCAGGATTTGGCTTGCTGCGCCGAGAAGTTTCCAGCATTGCAATGCAGGTCGGTTTCCGCACAGTTCATTGAGAC
>Ga0302202_10002953_pt1 | contig 19053 bp, 17 predicted proteins | sample II_Bog_N3_3_FD_194579 | JGI IMG/M metagenome (GOLD analysis project Ga0302202, IMG submission 194579) | Peat permafrost microbial communities from Stordalen Mire near Abisko, Sweden - II_Bog_N3_3 | ecosystem: Environmental > Terrestrial > Soil > Wetlands > Peat | place: Sweden: Abisko...
CCACCCAGGTCAGGTTCCCGCCCGCGCCGGAGGCAAAAAAACTGCTCTCCGGCGCGCTCTTATACCGGCCGAGCCGCGTGTTGAGCCACCACAACAGCCCGTAATTCGGATTGAGCGCGCAAGGTTTCAGCGACTCCGCGATCCAGGACTCCGGCAGAATCCGCCGCCCGCCCCATTCACCGCGCTGCAGCATCAGCAACCCAATCCGCGCCTGGTCCTCGGCGTGAATCAGCATGCCGCCGCCCCAATGGGTGCCGCCCGAGACCGATTCGATCCTCCGCCCGTCCACATCCACAACGGACGTGCGGTAGCCATGCCATGACCAGTCATCCGAGGCCCCGATCGGGCGCATGATCCGTTCGGCGAAAACATTCGGCAGCGGCCGGCGGAAGCGGCGCAGCAGGGCCAGCGACAGCCGGTTCACCCGCACATCGTTATATTCCCAGTACAAACCAGGCGCGCGCAACGGCCGCGGATCGCCCTTCCGGCCCTTGCCCTCCAGCCCCAGGTTGCGGTTGCGATCGATCAGGTCGGACTTGCCGAACAGCGTGCCGGCCCATTCCGACGTGTTCTGCAACAGATGCCGCCACGTAACGGCGCCGTTATGCGGCCCCTCGAAACCGCCGTCATCCACCGAGCGTCCGACCGGTTCGTCGAGGTCCGCGATCACCCCGTCCATGACCGCGATCCCGGCCAGCAGACTAAGATAGCTCTTCGCCGCCGAGAAGGTGAAATCGACCTGCTCTGTGTCGCCCCAACTGATGACCTTGTGGCCGGCGCGCAGCACCAACCCGTTCGGCTCTCCCCGCGGGCGGATCGCGCCAAGAATTTCGTTGTCGGGCGGCGGCTCGAAATACCCGCTTTCCAGATGCAGGCGCAGATCGCTCGGCCAGGGCACTTCGTTATCGGATGCGAAATGGGCGGCTTCCTCCAGCCACATCCAGTTCATGCCGGCGACATCGGCCGCGGCCTCGGGCCAGTGACCGCCATGCGGTGGCGGCAGAATGGCGGTCAGGGTCATGCAATGTCTCTCCGGTGGCGGTCGCGGCAACTATGGCGCGGCTGGCAGCGGGCGCCTAGTGTCGGACGGGGTTGACAAATCAGGAGTGCAACGGGTGAGTGCCGATAGAGCCGCCTGGCGTTCCACCTTGCTCGTTTCGCGGTTGTTCAAAGCGATGCGGCCGGGGGAACTCGATACGGTCCTGGCGATGGCGGTGGACCGTCCGGTGCGGCGTGGGCAAACGATCTTTCTGAAGGGCGACGCCGGCTCGTCGATGATGGCAGTGCTCAGCGGGCGCGTGCGGATCGGCTTGATCGCCGCGGACGGCAAGGAGATCACGCTCAACAGCATCGGCCCCGGTGAGGTGTTCGGTGAGATCGCATTGCTGGACGGCAAACCCCGCAGCGCGGATGCGACGGCGGCGGAGGACGGGACGCTGCTGGTGCTGGAGCGGCGGGAGGTGCTGCCGTTCCTGCTGGCGAACCCGGACCTGATGCTGCGGCTGCTGATGGTGCTGTGCGACCGCTTGCGCCAGACCAGCGTCGCGCTGGAGGACATTGCCCTGTTCGATCTGCCGGGCCGGCTGGCGCGCGTCGTGCTGAAACTGGCGGATGATTACGGGCGGAAGACGAATGATGGGGTGCGCATCGAAATAAGGCTGTCGCAGAAAGAGATCAGCACCCTGGTTGCCGCGTCGCGGGAAAGCGTGAACAAGCAGTTAGGCGCCTGGCGGACGCTGGGGGTCCTGGGTTCGGACGGCGGCTGCCTGCTGCTGCGGGACAGAGCGGTACTGGAGGCGCTGGTGAACGGGTGATCGCCGGGCTCGGCGTTTGGAGATGCCGGGCCCCGGGGCGGCACTTGACGGTCTGGTAAAGTTCCCGCCAGGAACTGAGAAGAACGCATGTCAGGTGCTGCATTGAGCGCGCAGCGGCGACGCCGCTTTAACCCAGCAGGTCGCGCACCGCCTGGACCACCGCCGCCGGCGTCTCGCGTGGCAGGAAGTGGCCAGCCACCGGCACCACGCGGCGCTCATAGGGGCCGGTGAAGTGACGGGCATGGTGTTCCGATTGGGCCGCGGGCCCGACGCCGTCGGCGTCGCCATGCAGCACGATCGTGGGGACCCCGATCGCCGGCTGTGCCGCCAGCGACCGTTCCAGCGCTTCCAGCGCCGGATCACTCGGTGCGTTGCCATACCGATGACGGTAGGACTGGATCGTGATGTCCACGAAATCGGAATTGTCGAAACTTTCCGCCGTCGCCGCGAACGTTGCGTGATCAAATTGCCAGTTCGGCGACCAGAGCTGCCACAGCAACCGGCAGATGTCGCGCCGGTATTGCGTCAGCCCGGCGCGTCCGCGTTCGGTCTGGAAATACCACTGATACCAGTAACGATGCTCCTGCGCCGCCGGGGCCGGCCGGCCCGAAGCTGCGATATTCTGGATGTTGTAGCCGGTGATCGACACCAGTCCGCGCACCAGCTCCGGCCACAAAGCGGCGCCGACGCAGGCGGCGCGCCCACCCCAGTCGTAGCCAGCCAGGATCGCCGGCGGCAACCCCAGTGCGGTGATGAAGTCGCGCAGATCGGCGCCCAGGGCCGCCTGCTGGCCAGACCGAGGCGTTTCCGGCGCCAGGAACCGGGTCGGGCCGAACCCGCGCAGCCAGGGCACCAGCACACGACAGCCAGCCTCCGCCAGCGGCGGCGCCACCGCGTCCCAGTCGTGCGGGTCGGAGGGCCAGCCGTGCAGCAGGATGACTGGCACGCCGTCGGCCGGACCGGTGTCCAGATAGGCGATCTCCAGCACCGGCGTGCTGATCCTGTGCAGCGTCACGGCGGCGGGCCCGCATAACCGGTGGCCTGATCCGCGATAGCGAACGTCTCGAAACAGGTCACCCGCGGCTCGCACCCGTAACGGGCGCGAATGCCGTCCAGCCAGGGGCCGTTGTAAAAGGCCCTGGCGGCGTCAAGGCTTTCCCAGATGTACGACCCGCCCGCCACGCCGCCATCCACGTCGTGGATGAACTGCTTGCGGATGAAACCCGGCACCCCCAGAAAATCCGGCGCGATCTTCAGAAAGTGTTCGCGGCACGCCTCCCGGCTGATATGCGCCGGGAGGTCGTACAGCACGATCGCCGTGATCATGCCGCTTGCGGGCCGCGCACCAGGCCGCCCGGCAGCGCACCCGTCGCCTCACCGTTGCGGTAGGTCACCTGGCCCGCCTTCACCGTCGCCACGTAGCCGCGCGCCTTCTGCATCAGCCGCCGTCCGCCCGCGGGCAGGTCGACCACCATGTTCGGCCGCTCCAGCCCCAGATTGGCAAAGTCGATCACGTTGATGTCGGCCTTCATCCCCGGCGCCAGCACGCCGCGGTCCAGCAGGCCGGCGAAGCGCGCGGGTTCGCGGGTCTGGCGGCGGACCAGGTCGGGGATCGACATCCGCCCGTCCTCGCGGTCGCGGCCCCAGTAGCTGAACAGGAAGGTCGGGAACGACGCGTCCGAAATGAACGCGACATGCGCGCCGCCGTCCGACAGGCCGGGGATGACATGCTCGCGGCTGTACATCGTCTTCACCGCCTCCATGTCATAGTTCGCGTAGTTGACGATGCAGGCGAAGATGAAGTTCCGGCCACCATCCTCGATCAGCATGTCATAGGCGACGTCGGCTTCCGTCCGGCCCTCGCGCTCGGATATTGCGCTGACGGAATCTTCCCGCGCCGGCGTATAGTTCAATGGGTCCGCAAAACGGAACATCCGGGAGAATCCGACACGGTCAAACAATGACCAGGTGTTGAATTCTTTCGGATCCTCCGAAATGATCGCCGCCTTCACCGCCGGATCGCGCATCCTGGCGACCCGCTCCTCCAGCGGCAGATGCGCGATGGCGCGGTAGGTGCGGGTGCCCATGAAGGGATGCTGGCTGCCGGTCAGCCCCAGCAGCGCACCGATCGGCCGCGGCGGCGCCACACAGCGGATCGGCAGCCCGTCGGCTGCCGCTCGGGTGGACAGCGCGAGGAGATCCTTCCACGCCTCGGTGCGGTCGTGGCGCTGGTTGATGGAGAACACCAGCGGCCGGCCCGACGCCTCCATCACCCGGCGCACCATGGCGAACTCGGTGGCGGGATCGGGGGTATTCCAGTCCGAGGTCATCTCGATGAACCCCGCCCCCGCATCCTTCAGCCCCATCGCGATCCCCATCAGCTCGGCTTCCGAGGCACGCAGACCGGGATGCGGATCGCCCGCCAGGGTCTTGTGCGCGATCGTGCGCGAGGTGGAGAAGCCGAAGGCGCCGGCCCGCACCGCCTCGGCGGTGATCGCGCGCATCTGCGCAATGTCTGCCTGGTTGGCGTTCTCCAGCTTCAGGGCGCGCTCGCCCATCACGTACACCCGCATCGGCGCGTGCGGCAGCAGCGCACAGAAATCGATGTCGTGTTTGCGGCGTTCCAGCGCGGTCAGGAACTCGGCGAAGCTTTCCCAGCTCCAGTCCAGGCCTTCGTTCAGGCAGGGGCCGGGCAAGTCCTCGACACCCTCCATCAAGGCCACGACGGCGTCGGTGTCGCCGGCTTTCACCGGCGCGAAGCCGACGCCGCAATTGCCCATCACCACAGTGGTGACGCCGTGCCAGGATGATGGCGCGAGATGGGAATCCCACATCGCCTGGCCATCGTAATGGGTGTGGATATCGACGAACCCGGGTGTGACGGCCAGGCCGCGCGCGTCGATTTCCTCGGCGCCGGTGCCGTCCACGGTGCCGACCGCGGCGATCTTGCCGTCTACGACGGCAATGTCACCGATGAACGGGATGCCGCCGTTGCCATCCATGATCGAGCCGCCACGGATGACCAGGTCGAAGGCGTTGGCCATGATTGAACTCCCTCTGCACGTTGGCGGCACTGTCCGCCCCGCCGCCGGAGAATGCAACCTAGGCGGACGCGGCACGTGGCTGCGCCTGGAAGCCAGGACCGAAATCAAATGTTCCCGGTTTTCGCGGGGCAATTTTGTCCGGCTATCAAAGGCGGCCTTGTGCTGCGACAAGATGGCCGGCCATGACAAGGGGGTGGCAACTTTGCGCTCCGGCGGCCGCTTATCTTAGCACCCGGGGGGATCGCCCCGATAAACGTACAGGTACCGTGATACGCTCCGCCACAGAAACCAACGATCACGTCCGCGCGTTCGCCCCGCGCAACAGCGCATCCGGCAGCCACACCCGCCGCACCTGCCAGCGCCCCTGCCGCAACGCCAGCAGCAAGCGCACCGGCTCGTCTTGCCCGGGTACCCGCAAAGACACGTCGAACGCCGTCAGGCTTGCAAAGAACGCCCAATCCACCGCGACATCCGTCCCGATCCGGGGTTCGGCCGGCGCCTGGGCAACCGCGACCAGCGCCTCCGCCGTCACGGCCCGGTCGATCGCGCTCGTGGCAATGCCACGGATGAAGGACGCCCCGAAGGGCCGCAGTCCCGTCCCATCGCCCGGCTCATCGAGCGCGAGATCACAAATATCCTCCTTGAGGCCCTCCCGCACCGAGGGCCAGTCCACCAGAGCCTGCAACGCCGCCGCGTCGCCCGCGCGCAGCGCCAGGCCAAGACGACAGATCGTCACATAGGGGTATGCCGCATAGCTGAGCGCAAACCCGATCAACACCACGAAGAGAGGCCAACGAACCCGCATCGCCGTCTCCATTTTTTTGTTGCCAACCCTTGTCCAACGGACGTCGGGCCGTGACGTTTCACCCTATCGCATCAAATCTTGCTGAATCCTTAATCAGCCGCGCGTAAACTTCCGGATCCGTCGCCCCCTCGGTGCTGAAGGTCAGCACCCGGCTGTCCGGCCCCAACCCCAACGCGGCCCGAGCCGCCGGGTCCGCCAGGGCGAGAAGGCAGCCGGCCAAGCCTGCCACACCCGATTCGCCCGAGACAATCCCATGATCCGCCAACAGCCGCATGCAGGCAACCGCCGCCGCATCCGGGATCGCCATGAAAGCCGCCGCCGCCCGCTCCAGCTCCTGCCACGCCAGCAGGCTCGGCTCGCCGCAGGCCAGGCCGGCCATCACCGTGTCCAGATTGCCCGGCACCGCCGTCAGCGCACCAAGTTCCGCGCTCGCCAGCAGGCAGGCGGCTCGGTCTGGTTCAGTAACGATAAGCGCTGGCGCAGGATCGAACCGGGCGCGCGCCTGCACCGACACAGCGGCGGCCACGCCGCCGACGCCGCCCTGGATGAAAATATGGGTCGGCGGATCGCCCGCCCATTGATCGGCGGCTTCGTCGGCCATCAGCCGGTAGCCTTGCATCACCGCGCGCGGGACCTCGGTATAGCCCGGCCAGGACGTGTCGGACACCACATGCCAGCCGTTTGCCGCCGCCGCGCCGCTGGCTGCCCTGACGGCATCGTCGTAAGTGCCGGGGACACGGCGGACCTCGGCACCGTAACGCGCGATGGACTCGACCCGGCCCGGACTGACGGTCGCATGCACGAAGATCACGCAGCGGCAGCCCCAGCGCTGCGCGCCCCAGGCAACCGAACGGCCGTGGTTGCCGTCGGTGGCGCAGGTCACGGTGATGGCTTCGGTGGCATCGCGGTAGCGTCCCGCCGCCAGATCGGCCGAGGACGCCGATCGCGCCAAACCCGAACGCGACAGTTCCCCCGCCAGCAGGTTGGCCACCGCATAGGCCCCGCCCAACGCCTTGAAGCTGCCCAGCCCGAAGCGTCCGGCCTCATCCTTCAGCCGCAACGTGCGCAATCCACCCAAACCCGACAGGTCGCGCAACGGGGTCGGCCGGTAGCCATCCCAGCCGGTGATGGCGCGTTTCGCCCGCCGGAACCCCGCGGCCGGCAGCACCACCACGCCGGGAACGCCCGCACGCGGATTGGTGAACAGGCTGAACGGATGCGGACCCAACATGTACGGACGGTGGACCGCATCCCGTCACGGTGCAATCGTGTCCCCGATCATGGAGGACGCGATGCAGATTTCCATCCTGGGCGGCGGCGGGTTCCTGGGCCGCAAACTGGCGGCTCGCCTGGCCAGGGACGGCACCTTGGGCGGCCAGGCCATCACCGGCCTGACCCTGTTCGACCTCGTTGAACCGCCGCGGCCCGAGGCACCGTTTCCCGTCGCCGCCGTCGCCGGCGATCTGGTGCATCTGCCGGACGCGGCGATCCCGGCGGGCACCAGCGTGGTGTTCCACCTCGCCGCCGTGGTCAGTGCGCAAGCCGAGGCGGATTACGATCTCGGCCGCCGGGTCAATCTGCGCGGTACCGACGCGGTGGTTGACGCCTGCCGCCGGGTGGCCGATCTGGGCGGCAAACCGCCGCGGGTGGTGTTCACCAGTTCGGTGGCCAGTTTCAGCGGCAGCCAGGACGCGGTGCTGGCCGACGACGCGCGCCAGGTCCCTGGCAACAGCTACGGCGCCCAGAAGGCCGCCGCCGAACTGATCCTGGCGGACGCCTCCCGCCGCGGCTTCCTCGACGCGGTGTCGATCCGCCTGCCGACCGTGATCGTCCGCCCGGGCCGTCCGAACAAGGCCGCCAGCTCCTTCTTGTCGGCCATCGTGCGCGAGCCGATGCTGGGGCTGGAAACCGAACTGCCAGTCGCGGACGATTTCGCCGCCTGGGTCTGCAGCCCCAGACGAGCGGTGGACTGGCTGATCCATGCGGCGGCACTGGACACCAGCGAGATGGGGTTGGACCGCAGCATCAACCCGCCCGGCATCACCACCACCATCGCGCATCTGTTGCAGGCGCTGGACGAGGTGCGGCCGGGTGCCTCGGCCCTGGTGCGCCACGTCGCGGACCCGGCGGTCGCGGCGATCGTCGGCACCTGGCCGCCGGCCTTCGACCCGACTCGCGCACGGATCCTGGGGTTCGCCCATCATGAACCCGTCGTTGCCGTGATCAGGGCCTTCGTGGAGGACGACCTGGACGCGACCCGTGCCGACCGCGAAATTGTGAAGTGAGACAACAACACGCATTTTCTGCAAGCCGGCCCTATTTTTACCGCATTGCAGCGTGATGAGGTGTCTCACCGGTTGATCCGGTCCCCGCCCATGCTCCAAACTGAGTTCCGCCCCTCCTGCTGCGCTGGACGTCGCGTATGTCGGCTCTCCCTGGCCACCCAATCCTGGCGGACGCCGCAGGCGCTTCGCCCACCGGGAGGCCTGTGTCCGTCCCGCGGGAGGAACCGCCACCCCGCCGCCCCCAGGTGCGCCGCCCGCGGCGCCCGGTTCGCTCCGCCGTGGCGCACGCACCGCAAGTGCTGCGCGCGTTGGTCCGGGCCGACGAAATCTGGCTGGTGGTGCTGGCGGCCTTCATCGGCTTCGGGACCGGTATCGCCGTCTGGATGATGACCTCGACGACGCAGTTGATCCATCAACTGCTGTTCGACATCAACCACGATCAACGGTTGAGTGCGATGGATGCGCTCAATCCGTTCCGCACCGTCCTGGTGCCAGCTTTGGGCGGCCTCTTTTTCGGCCTGGTCAGCCTGGGCATTGCCCTGCTGTATCAGCGCCGCACGGTCGATCCGATCGAGGCCAATGCGCTGTTCGGCGGCCGCATGTCGCTGGTGGGCAGCCTGATCGTGGTGCTGCAGACGGTGATATCGAACGGCGTAGGCGCCTCGGTCGGGCTGGAGGCGGGCTATACCCAGATCGGATCGGCGCTGGCGTCCCGCCTGGGCCACGCCTTCCGGGTGCGGCGGAACGATATGCGGCTGCTGGTCGGCTGTGGCGCCGCGGCGGCGATCGCCGGCGCCTTCAACGCGCCACTCACCGGCGCGTTCTACGCGTTCGAGCTCGTCGTCGGCACCTACTCGATCGCCACCTTCGCGCCGGTCGCGGTGGCGGCAATCGTCGCGGTGTCGGTGGTCGATGCGCTGGGCGGCACCAACTTCGAGCTGTCTCTGGCGCCGACCCAGATCGAGCCGCTGGACTACATCCCGATCCTCGCTTTGGGCATGCTGTGTGCGCTGCTGGGTATCGCGATCATGCGCGGGGTGACCATCACCGAGGAGCTGTTCCGCAAAAGCCGCGTGCCGGTCTGGCTGCGTCCCGCGATCGGCGGCCTCGCGCTTGGGTGCCTGGCGCTGGTGTCGCCGATGGTGCTGTCGTCCGGCCACGGCGCGCTGGGGCAGACGATCGACCGGCATTTCGAGGTCGCCATGGTGCTGTTGCTGGTGACCTTGAAGGCGATGGGATCGGCCATCTCGATCGGGTCGGGGTTCCGCGGCGGCTTGTTCTTCGCCTCGCTGTTCCTGGGCGCGCTGCTGGGCAAGGGCTTCGCCGGGGTGCTGGCGCTGGCCACCACCGCGCATGCGGTCTCGCCGACCGTCTGCGCGCTGGTGGGCATGAGCGCCCTGGCCGTCGCGGTCATCGGCGGGCCGCTGACCATGGGGTTCCTGTCGCTGGAGGCAACCGGATCGTTGCCGATGACGGTGGCGGTGCTGGCGGCCTGCATCGTGTCGTCGCTGACGGTGCGGCGGACGTTCGGCTACTCCTTCGCCACCTGGCGGTTCCATCTGCGGGGCGAGGCGATCCGCAGCGCGGTGGATATCGGCTGGATGCGCAACCTGACGGTCGGGCGGATGATGCGGCGGGAGGTGCGGACGGTGCGGGTGGACACCCCGCTGTCGGCCTTCAAGCGCGACTTCCCGCTGGGGGCCTCGCAACGGGTGGTCGCACTGGACGCGGACGACCGTTACGCCGGGATCATTCTGGTCGCCGAAGCGCATGGCGATGAGGACACCGGGCACACCGTGGGCGACAACCTGCACTACACCGACACGGTGCTGCTGCCGCAGATGACGATCAAGGAAGCGGTCGCGATGTTCGAGAACGCCGAGAGCGATGCGCTGGCGGTGGTGGACGGACCGGACACGAGGCAGGTGATCGGGCTGCTGACGGAACAGCACGCGCTGCGGCGTTATAGCGAGGAACTCGACCGGCGGCGGCGGGAGTTGTCGGGGGAGTAGGTCGCATATGCGTTCGTCGACGCCCGGGAAATCGGGCTTCGGGTCATGGCATGGCACCCGCCACGACGTCGGCGTGTCGGGCGACGGGTGATTCTTGATGCAGGCTGGAAGGACCATCGCCCCAGACGGCGCAGGTGATTTTCCGATCGAGGACTCGACAGGCGTCGCCAACTTTGAACGCGATAATACCAGGGGGCGAAGCGCCCGACTCTTGCCGCGCACTCTCGTCATGTCCGGCCTTTTGTGCCAGCCATCCATGCCAACCCGGTGCTGCGACAGATGGCCGGCAGAGAGGCCGGCCATGACATTGGGGGGTATGTGTCATCCTTTTCGCCGCCTGGTATAAGTGTCGTACGGAAACTTATCGAGCGATCGGCATTGGCAGTCCGCCGCCACCGGTGCCGCCCGAGCGGTTCGCGGCACAGGATTCTCCACCACGAAGGTCCGAAGCCACGAAGCTCGGCTGATGGGCCAATGGGCTTGCCGGCCCACCACGATTCGCCGCGTTGGTGGAGCGGACCCTTCGTGTCTTCGGACCTTCGTGGTTGAAAATCGCGGACTTGCGCGCGCGGCAGGACCGATCGTGATCGCACCGCAGCGGGGCCGACTGTCTGATACCAACCGCCCGAAAGATTGACCCATGAGGGCCTTCCCCCGCGTCATCGCGGGCGAAGGCCCGCCATCCACGACTTGCTTGCTGGCAACGGCAAAGTCGTGGATGCCGACCTTCGTCGGCATGACGGGTGTCAATGCGCCGCCCAAGAGTCGGTCGTTCGGGCCGTTGGTATGATACCAGGGGGCGAAAAGGATGACGCATAGCGCACCCCCGTCATGACCGGGGTGCGCAGCAAGGGTCGGGTACTTCGCCCCCTGGTAAAAGAGCCAGGATTTTGGCTCTTTTTGCGAACCCTGTTGCTGCCGGCCGAACCGAGATCGAGGGCCCACCGCGGCGTCATCCCGCCGCCAACGGCACCTCCCAAGCCTCATACCCGTACACCAGTTCGTTCGCCGCCTTGAACCGGTTCATGTCGTTCGCCCGCGACAGCGCCTGGATCTGCGAGGTCCGTGGCTTCCGCGTCGCCTCATACCGCCGGAATGCCGCCGCCACGCCATCGCGGTCCACCCCCTCCAGACACCGAACCAGCACCGCCGCGTCCTCGATCGAGGTGGCCGCGCCCTGCGCCATATACGGTGTCATCGGATGGCACGCATCGCCCAGCAGAACGACATGCCCCTCACCCCACCGCGGCAACGGATCGCGCACCACCAGCGCCCATTTGTGCGCTTGCGGGCAGGCATCCAGCACCGCCCGCACCCGCGGATGAAAGTCGCGGTAAGCGTGCCGCAGAGCGCCCAGATCACCCGTCATCGACCAGGATTCGGTGGTGAAATCCGGTTCCGGCGTGCTGGTGACGAAGTAAAGCTCATCCCGCCGCGGATTCGTATAGTAAATAACGATGTGCCGGTCCGGCCCCCACCATTTCGCCTGGTCATCCACCTCGGCGCCATTCAGCAACGACGCCGGAAACACCGTTCGGTACGCCACCCGCCCGGTGAACTCAGGTCGTTCCGGTCCCAGCAACGCCTCCCGCACCACGGAATGCACCCCGTCCGCGCCAATCACCGCATCCGCCTCGGCTGAGGACCCATCGGCGAAGCGCAGCCTCACCCGATCCGCCTGGTCCAGACCGACCAGCCGGTGCCCCAACCGGATCACGTCAGGCGGCACCGCCGACAGCAAGGTCGCGTGCAGATCGCCGCGATGCAGCACCAGATAGGGCGCGCCATAACGAGCCTCGCTGTCCGCCCCCATGCCGCGTTCCCACAGCACCTCGCCCGAGACGGAATCGCGGTTCAGCGCGGCCGCCGGCTGAAACGCGACGGCCCGCAGCGCCGGTTCCAGTCCCAGCCGGCGCAGCACCTTCACCGCGTTCGGGCTTTGCTGGATCCCCGCGCCCAACCGCGTGAAGCGCTGCGCCTGCTCGTAAACGACAACGTCCACACCGATCCGGCGCAGACAGGCCGCGGCGGCGAGCCCGCCCATCCCCGCGCCGATGATGGCCACAGACAACATGATCGATCTCCCTCAATGCGTCGCCCAGGGCACCAGCCGGCGCTCCAGCAACGACCCCAGCAGCACCGCGATCCCGCCGATCAGGGTGACAACCACCAGCCCCACGAACATGCGCGGGATCGCCAGCACCTGCCAGGAATCCCAGATGTAATGCCCGATCCCGTCATCCGCCGAGACGAACTCGGCCGAGACCACCAGGATCAGCGCCTGCCCCAGCCCCAGTTTCAAGCCCGTCATGATCGCCGGCATCGCGGACGGCAGCACGATGCGCACCCAGTTCGTCCACACCGGCACCCGGAATGCGCGCGCGACATCGCGGTAAACCGGACTGGCGTACAGCACCCCGGACAGGGTGTTGATGCAGGTCATGTAGAACACGCCCATCGTCACCAGCGCCGTCTTGCCGGCCTCGCCGATGCCGAACAACGCGATCAGCAGCGGAAAAATCGCAATCTTCGGCAGCGGGTAGGTGCCATAGACCACCGGACCGAAACTGAACCGCAACGGCGGATACACCGCCATCGCCAGCCCCATCGCGATCCCCCACACCGACCCCAGCGCAAACCCGATCACCAGCCGCTGCACAGTGATCAAGGTGTCGGACAGAAGCTGCGCCCGCTGGCCCGCATCCGCCAGGATCGCCGCCCCCTTCACCACCACCTGCGCCGGCGGCGGAAAGAACCGCGGATCGATCGCCCCGACCAGGTCCAGCGCCTGCCAGAGGCACAGCAGCCCCAGCGGGCACAGCACGCCCAGCACGATCCGCTCCGCCGCCAGCCGCCGGCGCCGTTGCAGGGTCCGCCGCACCACCGCCGCGACCGTTTCAGCCATCACGCGCTTCTCCGGCCAGCGAGTGACCGACTTCCGCGCTGACCAGGGCCCACAATTCGGCCTCCAGGTCGCGGAACCCGGCGGTGCGCCGCAGCGCCATCACATCGCGGTCGCGGCCGACCCCCACATCCAGGATAGCCTTGATCCGTCCCGGCCGGCTGGTCATCACCACCACGCGGTCGGCCAGCGCAATCGCCTCGCCGATGTCGTGCGTGACATAGACCACGGTGGAGCGGGTCCGCTGCCAGATCCCCACCAGCTCCTGCTGCATCACCAGCCGCGTCTGCGCATCCAGCGCCGCCAGCGGCTCATCCATCAGCAGCAGCAGCGGATCGGTGGCCAGCGCCCGCGCAATGGCGACCCGCTGGCGCATCCCGCCGGACAGCTCATGCGGAAAAGCGCGGCGGAACCCGGCCAACCCGACGAGAGCCAGATTGTCGCGCAGCCGAGCCTCCGCCACGTCCGCCGGCAAGCGCAGACCGGACAGGCCCAGCAGCAGGTTCTTCTCGACGGTCATCCAGGGCAGCGTGGAATCGACCTGGAACACCGTCGCCGCGCGCAGGCGGCCGGCCGAGGGATGAGCGTGCTCCAACGTCCAGTCGATGATACCGGCGTAGTCGTCGTCGAGCCCGGCCAGGATGCGCAGCAGGCTGGACTTGCCGCAGCCGCTGGGACCCAGGATCGCCACGACCTCGCCGTGGCCCACGGTCATCGACACGCCGGCGATTGCCTCCACCACGGCCCCCTTGCGGGTGATGAAGACCTTGCGCAGATCGGCGATGGTCAGCGCGGTCTCGCTCATCCGAAGCGGTATTCGCCCAGGCGGGCCACCGTGCCGGCGGCAAAGGACGGATCGACCAGTTCGGACAACGCGATCGGTGCGTCCAGGTAATGCTGGGCGATGAAGAAGCGCTGGCATTCGGCCAGGAAGTCCAGGTTGACCCATCCGTTCGGGTCCAGCCCGGCGGGGAAGCTGTCGCGCACCACCGCGATATCCAGCTTCGCCCTCGCGGCGATGATGCCGGCGATGCGGTCCTTGTCGATGCCTTTGGCGAAGGCGTCGTTATACAGCCGCACGCCCCGGAGATAGGCATCCATGAAACCCTGCGCGGGGCCGCGGTCGCGGGCAAAGGCCTCGCTATAGACCAGCGGCACGCTGGTGGCGTTCCCGCCCGAGGCCGTGACCAGGTCGCTCAACGGGCGCGCGATGCCCATCTGGATCGACTGCGACAGGAACGGCTCCAGCACGATGGCGGCATCGACCGCGCCGCTGGCCAGCGCCGGCACCATGCTGGGGTAGGCGAGTTCCACCAGCTTCACGTCGGTCAGCGCCAGCCCGAACCCGTCCAGGTAGCGTTGCAGCACCATCGCCACGGTCGCGGCCTTGGCCGAGATCGCCAGCGGACGGCCCTTCAACGCGGCCACCGTCTCGGCTTCCGATCCGGCGGGGAAACCGGCGCGCACCACCAGCCGGGTGGCGGCAAAGCCCGGCCGGACGCTCTGCTTGTCGCCGACGATGCGGATCTGCACGCCCTGGGTGATGGCGCTGAACAACCCCGGCGTGACGGAAATGCCGGCAACGTCCAGTTGTCCGGTGGCCAGCGCGGTCAGCAGCGCCGGCGCGTTCGGCATCCGCAGCATCCGCACCGAGACACCGGCATCGGCGAAGAACCCCTGGTCCTCGGCCAGGTACAGCCCGGCATCGGTCAGCCCGCCCACCGACCCGAACCGCACGCCCGCCGCCGCCCGAGCGGGCAGGGCAGCGGCGAGGCTGGTGGCGATCAGGTGGCGTCGGTGCAGGCGCATCGCGCGAGCTTACCGCGGAAGGCCGCGCACCGCGAGAGGCCCAACGGGCCGCCGCTCGGGTCGGACTTCAACCCGGTTCCGCCAGCCGATCGCACGCGGGACGCGCCCTTGTTAACCGGATGTTCACCCGAACCTGCGATGCTGCCCCTCCATACCTTCCCGGGCCGCAAGGACAGTCTGCTTTCGTCATGACAGAGGATGATCCCTCAACCGGCGCGGACACGGCGATGTACCGCTGCATTCTCGATAACGCGCTCGACCTGATCGTCAGGGTCGATGCCGCGCGCAACCGGACCTATGTCTCGCCGTCGTCGCGTGAGGTGCTGGGTTATGAACCGGCGGAACTGCTGCATGGCAGCGTCTGCGCGCTGGTTCATCCCGACGACCGCGCGATGGTGCTGGCGGTGACCGGACAAGTCAGCGCCGCTGTGCAGTGCCTGAACCTGGTGTTCCGGATGTGCCGCAAGGATGGCCGCTATATCTGGATCGAGGGGCGCTATCGTTACTTGCCGATGGATGGTGGCGCCCTGGCGATGCTGCGCGACATCACGGCGCAGAAACAGGCCGAGGACGCGCTGGCCGAGGCCAACCTTCGTCTGGAGGCGGCCAATCTGGCGCTGCGGCAACACGCCCATCAGGATGGCCTGACCGGCCTCGCGAACCGCCGGCGCTTCGACGAGGTGCTGGAAACCGAGTTCCGCCGCGCGCGCCGGCATGAATTGCCGCTGGGCCTGGTGCTGCTGGATGTGGACCACTTCAAGCTTTACAACGATACGTATGGCCATATCGCGGGCGACACGTGTCTGTGCCGGATCGGCGCCGCGATCGCCGGCGCCGCCCGCCGTCCCGGCGACCTGATCGCCCGCTATGGCGGCGAGGAAATCGTCGCGCTGCTGCCTGGTACCGACCTTGACGGCACCGCGGCCCTGGCCGACCGGATGCGGCACGCGGTTGCGTCACTGGCGATCGAGCACCGGCGCAGCCCCAATGGCGTCGCCACGGTCAGCGCCGGCGCCACCGCGCTGCTGCCGGTCGGACCGGGGCGGGAGCCGGTGGATCTGGTGATCTCGGCTGACCAGGCCTTGTATCAGGCCAAGCGGGACGGCCGGAACCGGGTTTGCACGACCGGTATCTCGATGGGCGCTCGCGGTTCCGTGGCGCCTCAGGCACCGGATACCTGAACTGGCGCGGATCGGCCGGCCGCCTGACCCGAACGGGTGGGACGGGATTCCGCTGTCTGCGCCGTTAACCCTGCCTTCATGGTTTCATGCCACGGTGGCCGCGTGAACATCCGGGTCCCGCCGTGATGGCGGCATGCCAAAGCCATGATTGAGGACGAGCCCATATCCGCGGCCGATGCCGCCATGTACCGGCTGATCGTCGAGAACGCGGCCGACCTGATCGTTCGCGGCGACGCCGCTCGGCGGCGCAACTATGTCTCACCCTCGGTGCGTGAGGTGCTGGGCTATGAACCGGCGGAGCTCCTGGGCAAGCATGCCTACCAGTTGGTCCACCCCGACGACCTCGCACGCGTGCAGGACACCTTCGGCAAGATCAGTTCGGCCCACCCGAACCTGAGCCTGGTCTTTCGCATGCGTCGCACGGACGGGCGCTATATCTGGGTCGAGGGGCGCTATCGGCATCTGCCGGCCGATGACGGCGTGCTGGCCGTCCTGCGTGACATCACCGCGCAGAAAAATGCGGAGGACGCCCTGGCGCTGGCCAATCTCCAACTGGAAGCAGCCAATCAGGCGTTGCAGCGCCACGCCCACCAGGATGGGCTGACCGGCCTGGCGAACCGCCGCCGCTTCGACGAACTGCTGGAAACCGAGTTCCGACGGGCACGCCGGCAGCATTCGCCGCTGGGGCTGGTGATGCTCGATGTCGATTGCTTCAAGGCCTATAACGACTGCTATGGCCACATTGCCGGGGACGTCTGCCTGCGGCGCATCGGCCAGGCGATCGAGGGCACGATCCGGCGCCCCGGCGATTTCGCCGCGCGCTATGGCGGGGAGGAAATCGTCGTGCTGCTGCCGGCGACCGACGCGACCGGTGCGACGGTCATGGCGGAACGGATGCGCGACGCGGTCGCGTCACTGGGCATCACCCATCTGCACAGCCCCTGCGGCGTTGCAACGGTCAGCGCTGGCGCCGCTGCGATGCGGCCCGCCGATTCCAGCGACGAGCCGGTGGCGCTGGTCAGCATTGCCGATCGCGCACTGTACCAAGCCAAGGCGGACGGCCGCAACCGGGTCCGCACCGGCGCCCCCGGCACAGACGCGCCGGCCATCGCGGCTCAATAGCCCGCCGCTCTGTCCACGACTTCCGTCAGCGGTTGCCCGTCCAGGAAGCGGCGCAGGTTCTCGACGAACAGGCGCGCGACGACCCGGTCGCGCTGCGGATGGCCGCCGCCAATATGCGGCAGGACGGTGATGCCAGCGGTGCCCCAGAACGGATGGTCGGGCGGCAGCGGCTCCTGGCGGAACACGTCCAGGATCGCGCCGGCGATGCGCTTGGCTTGCACGGCGGCGATCAGGTCCGCGTCGGCGATCAGATGGCCGCGGCCGAAATTGATCAGCCAGGCGGAGGGCTTCATGTGCGACAGGAAATCCGCGTTGACGCAACTGTCGGTGTCCGGCGTGGCCGGCAGCAGCAGCAGCACGTAATCCGACTGCGCCAGGACCGCCTGGGTGCGGTCGGCGGGATAGACCTCGGCGAGGCCCGGCAGCGGTTCCGGCCGGCGCTTGGTGCCGATGACGCGCATGCCCAGCGCGGTCGCCAGGCGCGCGACTTCCTGCCCCACCGCGCCGAGACCGAGAATGCCCAGGGTCGCCCCATTCAGCGGGGTGCAGACCCGGCGGGTCCAGCGGTGCTGCACCTGGTCCTGCACGATGGCGGCATAGGGCTTGGTGATGTGGAACAGGGCGCCGAGAATGTTTTCCGGCATCGACTCGCGATGGGTGCCGCGGGCGCAGGTCAGGGTGAGGGATGTGGGCAGATCGGGGAGCGCCAGCCAGGTTTCCACCCCCGCGGTCAGCGCCTGCGCCCAGCGCAGCTTGTGCATGTTCGCCAGGAGGCCCGGCGGGGCGCCCCAGGCGAGCAACGCCTCGGTATCGGCGCGTTGCGCCTGGGTCGGGGTGTCCTTGCGGGGCAGCGATTCGACGGCGACGCGGGTGGACAGGCCGGCGGCGGCGATGGCGTCGATATAGGGGCCGGGGCCGTCGGTCCAGAGCAGGACGCGGGTGGGGTCGGACATGGGACTCTCTCCGGTTGGTTGGGGGCAGGGTAGCGTGGCAGCGGAAGAAGGGCCATGGGTGGGATGCGCATCGATCCCCGGACGGTGACGGTCGTCGGCGCTATCCGCATGCCTGTGTCAGGCCGGTCTTCGGCGCGCAACGGCGGCGGGACGTCCCGATCGCTGCCACGCGCACCTTGTGCCTGGCCCGGGCGCGCCCTAATCGATCGACTCCGATGACGGAGGCTGTCCTATGCCCGATGCAATTTCGACGTCTCCGGCCGAATTTGCCGCCAACTTCGGCCGGTATGAGGCGGATACGTCCGGCGCCGATGTGGTCAAAATTATTCGCGATGGGCATGTGGTGGGCGGCTGTCTGTCCGCGCGTGAACTTGCGCATGACGAGCACCTGAGGCGGCGCGAAGCTGAGGTTCTGACGGTCGGGGAACTTCCGCCGGATGTCGTGGCCGGGATCGAGGCCGCGGAGTACGGCGCCGCTCCGCCGTGAACCTTCCGCCGCCGCGCGTCGGCCTGGTTATCCGTTACGCTTTCCTGTGGAGCCATCAGGCCGCGCGGCGACAAGACTTTGCGCTGGCGCCGTCGCCGCCATGGGCGAAACCAGCCTGCGGGAGCGGGCCAATCTCGCGGCGCGCCGCGCCAATCACGCCGAGACACCCACCCCCGGGGGGGTAAGCTTGCGGGCGCGGAAGGTCATCCTCCCCCCACATCGACGTAGCGAGCGGGATGTTCCGCCCCGCCCGGGGCGCGCGATCCGGATCAAACTGACGTTGCCAGACGTTCTTGCGGGCGATCGGCAGCGTGACAGCACCCCCCTACACGAACTGCCCCTGCAGGAACCCCAGCGCCGGCACCGGACGCCAGCCGCGGGGCAGGTCCGCTCGCCGGATCGGCCGCACGCTGTAGCTCGGCGCCGGCTGCCGGGACGAGCGCAGGAAGTTGGCATAGGCCCGCACCTGCTGCTCCCGCCAGGCCTGGTCGGCCAGCGCGGCCATCCGGTTGGGGAAGATCTCGGCCACGCGGGTGGTCCGCCCGATCGACGCGACGACCGCCCACAGCGTGTCGTCGCGCAGGCTGGCCAAACTGACAGGATCTGCCATCCCGCAAAGCTGGCCGGAACCGCGCCGGA
>Ga0302202_10002966_pt1 | contig 19001 bp, 15 predicted proteins | sample II_Bog_N3_3_FD_194579 | JGI IMG/M metagenome (GOLD analysis project Ga0302202, IMG submission 194579) | Peat permafrost microbial communities from Stordalen Mire near Abisko, Sweden - II_Bog_N3_3 | ecosystem: Environmental > Terrestrial > Soil > Wetlands > Peat | place: Sweden: Abisko...
CTTACGGCGCAGTCGGCTAAAGAAACGGATTCTCAATCCGCACACCCTCTACCACCTGCCCATGCTGCAAGTCCTCCGTCAGCAGCTTCGAGCACCCAGCTTCCACTGCGGCAGCAAGGATCAGCCCGTCATACACTGAGTACCCGTAACGCTCGCAAATACGCGAAGCTGTTCGGTGCGTGCCCAGCGTAAGCGGCAGCGGATCGGGGCAGGTCATTAAGACGCTGTCGATAATCTTACGAATCTCCGGCCAGCCAAATCCAAATTTCCGGCGCAGAGCGTTCATCAGTTCATTCAGAATCTGGACACTGATAACTCCGCCCCCGTTTACCAACCGTTCGGCCACATCCAACTTGGCGCTGTTCTCGGCAAACGCATAGATCAATACATTGGTATCGAGAAATACCTGCGCACTCATCTTTCCGCCACGGTTTCCGGCTTCGCTTGATTCACACGCTCATACGGCCCGCGCGCATTCGCTTCTTCCCGATCGAACTTGTAACCAGGAGGGAGTTTGAAGCGCAACCGGCGCATCTCCTCCAGCGCCTGCCTCCGCCGCTCGTCGGGAGAAACCTCAAACTTCCCGTTGCCTTTGGGTATAAGCTCAATCTCGTCCCCTTCGCCAATCCCCTGCGCTGCCACCAGAGAGGCCGGCAGCCGCACCGCAAGACTATTTCCCCATTTCGCAACTTTCATCGCGGACCTCCAGATATACATCGCTCATTGTATATCCAATCTAGCCTTTATATCCATCCTCATTCGAATGAGGTGCGCTGCCGCACATCCCAGCCGCTACATTTCACCAGTTGCCCGCGTCTCACCTCTGAGAACCTTTCCGAAAACTGTGCCAAGCCGGATACGGCGTCTCAGCCAGGGATGCTTTCCTTGTCGCTCTCGAAAAAATCGGCGTCACGTTTGCAGATAATTATGCGTCTGAGGCGCATAATCGGAATTGAGTGGAAGAAAAGGCCGTAACCTGCGCACAATCATGCGCGTGGCTACGAGACGAAAGTCCGCCTGCATGAGCGAACAAAAACTCCCACGCAAGCCGCAAAAAGCGGCCTAACTCCTTTATATCCGCATATCTGCAAATAACTCCTTTGAAAGCACACAGTTACAGCACCACCCGTGCCGTAACCCGATGAAAACAAGGCGGATCTTCGCAGAGATAGGGGGGAGGGGAGGTTACGGATGCATTAACCCCCCGGGCTACCCATACTGCCTTTGTCTTTCCAATTCAGGTGATGGGCCGCACAGCAAGAAACGCGCGGGCCGGATTGAATCGACCTGGAGGGCCAGGATGATAAGGCGACTGGGATGGATTGCGGTACTGTTGGCGGTAAGCGTAACTTTGTTGTCGGCTGGTTCGCAGAAGCCCTGCCTCACCGCCGAAGAAGCCTCCAAGCTCGTCAACAAAGACGTCTGCGTCACCGCCTATATCTATGACGTGGTTCAACTTCCCGACGGAACCCGCTTCCTGGACGTTTGCACGCCACAGACCCCCGACGATGCCTGCCGCTTCACCATCGTCAGCCTGTGGGAGGACCACGGCGAGGTCGGCGAACTCCAGAAATATCGCAACATGAGCGTGCAGGTTCGCGGCATGGTGCAGCCCATGCACGGCCGCGCCGGAATGGTCCTCAGCCATGCGCGCCAGTTCAACGGCGGACCACCCAAATTTCGCCCCAACCCCAGGCTGGCTCGCGGCTTCAATGCCGAACAGAATCGTCCGCCCGTCAACGACCCCAACCTGCGTTCACAAGGCTCAGGGCGCGCCTTCATGAACACTCGCGATCAGGAGTCCCGGCCTGTGAAGTAATCCCCGCCGACCCCAAGTCCTTCTTGCAGATAGCGTTACCGCCAACAGACCATGTTTCGCCGCAGTTCGGCCAGCGGATAAAGTGTCCCTCGCCAGAAGACCCCGCCCCGCTTGAGCGTCAGAATCATCGACCGCAGAATGGCATACAGCAAGATCGCCGTCGACGGAGCGAAGAAAAGCGCCATCCACGCCGGAACCTGCGTGACGCGCCGGTTGGCGATATACGTCAGCGCGATGAATGCGTAGGTAAGCAGGCCGGCCACAAGCCCCCATCCGCCAGTAGCCATCGCCACCAGCGGATAGAGCATCTGCACAGCGAATCCTAAACAAACAAAAAGAGTTAGCCATACCCTGTATCGAAAGCCCGCAAAGCCATTTTTCTCTAGCAGCCCGACAATGCCCAGCGCGCCCTGTATCCAGTGGATCTTCGCCAGGCCGGGACCCACGGCGACGCGCGGCGAATACCCGCCGTGCTTCACCATCCATGCAAAGGACAGGTCTTCGATAACCTCCATGCGCAACTTCTCCAACCCGCCGAGCCGCACGAAAACTTCGCGGCGGACGAGACTGAACCCGCCCGCGCCAAAGAAGTCCCTTGCGCGCGGGTCCGCGACCTTCCACAGGCGTATGCTCCACTGCGACATAGCCTGGAACGCGGCAAAGGCCGCACCCTCAGAGCTGCTCTTGAACAGCAGTGTGAGGATCAGCACAAGTTGATCGGCGTTTTGCTGCAACGTATAACGCAGGGCCAATTCCAGAGCCCTGGGACTAAATACAACGTCGGCGTCGGTAAACAACAGCCAGGGCGCGGTGGCGCACTCGGCTCCCAGTTGCAAGGCATGCGGCTTGCCCAGCCAGCCCCCGGGCAACTCACGATTGTGGATCACATGCAGGCGATGCGGTCCGCGTTGCGATTCCTCGGCTACCTCGTTCATTCGATTGCCCGTGCGGTCCGTCGAGCGGTCGTTAACCGCGAGGATTTCAAGCCGCAGCCCCGTAGAAGCAAGGAGCGATCGCAGCGTCGCCTGGATGGCATTTTCTTCATTGCATGCGGGAACAATCACGGTCAGGTGCGGACCGTCGCCGTTGGGCAACTCCGGCAATGCGGTCATGTCCAGGCGGGTCAAATCGGGCAGCGTCGGCATTCCCCGCAACGCGGCAACAGCCTGCCACAACCAGCCCAGAGCCAGAAACCAAGTGACGGTGACAAATCCAAATGAGGCAACGTGCGCCGCAATCATGTTTCCAGTATCACCGAACTCCCCCGCCCCGGAGCCCCTGCCGTGCCTTTTCAAGACCGGAATCAGGCCCCTGGCGCATCACCGTAGGTGCGGTTCAATGACCACTCCGCGCGCTTCGCAGCGTGCGCAAATAACCACACGCAAAGGTGTGACAAAACGTGCAAAAAGCGCACATTTAAGCCCGTTTTAGTGCGAAATAAGCGCAAAAAACGGTGTTTTTGATGCGTTTTTTGCGCGCCAGATGCGGGTTTTAGTCAGTTTTCGATATCGTTGATATCTTCGATATCAATGCTAGCATTATCGCGGTACAATGGACGCGTATGGCGACGCTGCTGATCCGCAATCTCGACGGCCAGGTCAAACAGAAGCTAAGGGTCCGCGCCGCGATGAACGGGCGACCGATGGAGGCAGAAGCGCGCGCGATTCTTACGGCGATCGTGAATCTTGTGCCGACTGCCGAAATGCCTGAGCCGGAACCCGCCCCTCCTGAAAAGGAGTAAATCGCCGGGGTGCCGGCCTTCCTCCCCGATCCCCAAAAGCGAGGGATCGGGGGCACCCTCAACTTAATAATGCGCGGTATGAGACCGGGGCCACCCGCCAGGTTTCCGCAGGGAACATCCCGTCTGTCCCCAGGTTTCAGGTTTCTCCCAGGTTTCTGTCCGCAGGTTTCGCAGGGAACGTCCCGTCTGTCCCCAGGTTTCGAGGCAACTGCAACAGGTCCCGCCCATACCTCCGGCAATGTCGTATACACGACAGACGGCTACTTTACATCACGGAACACCAATGGCCCAGGGACATTAATTGGGGAGGCGATGCATATGAAGGATTTTGGCAACTCGTCAGGAGGGATTTTTGATGCAGCATTTGCCGATGCTTTGCATCTTCAATATAAGCATGCACCAGCCGGAGGAGACAATGATTTAGCTGCATCATCGGCTTTCCACAGTTATATCGAAAACGCGTGCCCTGCAACTTGGTGACCTCATGAGAAAACACATTGCGATGTCCATCACTTTCTTAGCTCTTATTGCGTCGCTCTTGCAAAGCGCCGGACAGTCCGTGACTGAATCTGGATGCCGCGCTGCGACTGATCGTATTGTTTATGATGCGCCGCCACGACATCCCCATCGAGTCGCCTTGGTGACTATTGATGAAACCAGCACCAACTCTGCCATCGTTATACTTGACGATGACATGTATTACAAATCATTGGACTATGGGAATCATTGGTCGCGAATAGATTGGCCTGAAGGAGCTGTTCTTTCTGCACAGTCAAATCGCAATGTTGCTTACGGGTATGTAAAAAATGGAATAATTCAGAGATCAATGGATGGCGGTCAGCATTGGACTATACCTCGCATTACCATTGATGGAGTTCCATCCAATCAAGCGGCTTCCAGGATCAGCGGGAGCGATAGTTACATTGCTGAGATTGATATCGCAGCTGTGAATCCTACTAGGCCATTAACCATATACGCAACGATCAGAATCGTTCCCCAGCGCAATAATAAGTCAACTGGACTTCCATCTTTTTTCCTCGAAGGAATGTATGTATCGGAGGACGGGGGAGATCGATGGATGAGGTTTAGCGACAAAGTAGGAATCTTCGATGAATACCCAAGACGAGTTGTTCTCGGTATAAATCCAGCCGATACGAATATAATGTTTAGTGAAGGCGAAAGAGACATACTTAGGTCTAACGATGGCGGGAAAACATGGGATGCCGTCGGGGAAAGTGAGATTCTGCATTCACAGCCTTCTGAACGAAAGGATGGCGATAATAAGGGCCCGTCAGTAAGTGACACTCGGCCTCTCAATGTGGAGGAATTCTCGTTTGAGTCGAACTCCAAAGACACTGTTTATATGTTATCAAGAAAAGGAATATATCGGTCTTTCGATGCTGGGCGCACATGGAGTTTACTTAATATTGGATTCGATAGCCTGGGAACAATTAACAGCGTCGCCGTGGACCCATCGAACAGCGATATCTTGCTTGCAGGAAGTTGGGCCGGGCTATATCTGTCCGAAGACAGAGGGTGCCATTTTCATCAGCTAATCACGCCCTCCAAATAGGCTGTGCCTCGCCAAAGTGTGCCATGACGGCCGAAACAGGAGGTAGGAATGTAGACCGAATGCAGCAGCCTTGCTGAATGGAAGATGGAGGCGGGCCCTCCGGGGGCGGGTTGCAGGATCAGCCCTCAAACCACCCGCGCTGCGTGGGGGTAGGCTCCCAGGTGGTGAACGGAATGGGAAATGGCGAGCTTGACTCGTCAGGTGTGTGCCAGGAAGGCGAACGGAAGTGAGAAGCTCCATGCCCGCTGGAGGGAGTCAAGATAGGTTTGACTGTCGCTTCAACAACGCGGAAAATGCAGCGACAGCCTGTTGTGACCGATGGGTTTACTCATGGTTCAGTCGCACAAAATCGCGAGCGAATTTCATCGATGTAGTCGATTTTGTAGCGGTCAAAGCACCCAGAAGCCACAAGGTTCAACAGGGATCGGCAGACGCGACCTAAACATATCAATCAAAAGCACTTATTTTCAACACAATTCAACAGGTTTCCATAAACGATCTAATCTGTTTTGGGAGCAGAGGGCCGGGGGTTCGAATCTCTCCGCCCCGACCAGTAAAAACAACCGGCAGGTGGCCCGCCCATCTATTCTAATTCCTTCGATCGTTAGCCAAGATGGAAGGCTGTGCCCCATTCATCGCGGCCCTATCGCGATGAGTGGGCCGCGAAGTCTTGCCGTCCACTCTGACTCGATTTCAACCGCTCCTCGAACACCGGTCGCGTAATGGTTGAAGCTGCTCCACTGGTAGTCGCCTGGAGCCGCAACCAATCCGCGCTTCACAGGATTACGGTCAATGTAGCGGATCCCATCGGAGCGAGCTGCTTCGCCGCGGACATTGCTGTCATAGTATCGCTCCTGCCAGAACTTCTCGCGCCGACCTCTCAGTTTGCGCGAAGTGATTTGCTTGACGGCTTTGAGAAACTGGGCGACGAGGATGGACGGCGGCTCGTTCATCAGCAAATGGACGTGCTCGGGCATCAGGACGAACGCGTAGACCCTCGCATCCTGCCGCGCTCGAGTCAGTTTCAGTACGGCCTCGACTGTTTCCCTGGCACCCGGCGCGTCGAGGAACGGAAGTCTGTGAAAGGAACTGAAGGTGATGAAGTGGAGAGCATCCGCCTTCTGAAACCGCTTTAGACCGGTCGGCATGGCTCCATCCTAGTCCGCCCGCCATATTAACCCAACGCCCGCTCATCGCGATAGAACTGCGATGAACGGGGCACAGCTTCTTGTGGCTCATAGCGATTTTTATGACCGGGCCACCTGCCAATTGATTCCACTTGAGAATCTGTGCTAACCATACCGGGGATCCCTGGCGTCAAAGGTCTGGCACAAGCTGAGAATCATTCCGACAGTTTTCGGTTCGTCACTGCTTTGAGGCTTTGGGCGGCGGTAAAATTCTCGGCTTGGGGAGCGTACCTATGTCTCGCACGTTGGCTTGCTGTATCGCCCTGATAGGTCTTGCCGCGCCGCTTTTGGCGCAAACTGTGACGCCGGACGCGAATACGCCCTCGTCAACCCTGCGGATCGACAGCCGGGCTGTCCTGGTGGACGTGGTTGTGACCGACAAATCCGGCAAGCCGGTGACTGGGCTTTCGCGGGATGCCTTTGCGGTGACGGAGCAAGGTAAATCGCAGACAATTGGATTTTTTGAAGAGCATGCGGGAGCTCCTCCGGCGCCCAAAGAGATGCCGAAGCTTCCGCTTGACGTCTTCAGCAACTTCTCCCCCTATGCGCAGCCGGCCGCGGTGAACGTGTTGCTGCTGGACTCGCTGAACACGCGGATGGAGAGCCAGGCCTTTGTTCACCAGCAGGCAATGAAGTTTCTGAAGGACCTGAAGCCGGGGTCGCGCATGGCGATATTCACCATGGGCAAGGGGCTGCATTTTGTGCAGGGATTTACCGACGATCCCGCGTTGTTATTTGCGGCGCTGGGGAACAAGAAGAACAACGAAGTGCAATCTTCTGACCTGCTGAAGGGGCAGGAGGAGACCAACGCGCAGGCCACCCTGATAGGGATGATGAGCGCCAAGGTGGGGGGCGGCAGCGGAGCCACGACGGCCAGTCCCGGCATGATTCAAGCGCTGGAGGAGCTTATCGAGGAGAACGACGCTTCTCGGGAAACGGACCGGGCGCTTCTGACTCTCTCGAACCTGCAAAGGCTGGCCACGTTTCTGAATGGATTTCCAGGACGCAAGAATGTGATCTGGTTTTCAGAATCGCCATCGATTGCGCGGCGTTTGGATCAGCATATGGAAAAGGAATGGCAGAAGACGCAGAATATGCTGGCGGCCGCGCGGGTGGCCCTGTACCCGGTGGATGCGCGGGGAGTGGAGACAGTGGGCTTTTACCAGGCGGATAGCGTGTTGCCTGGCACGTTCTCTTCGCCAGCGCAGATCATCGGCAACCCTGCCACTGTGGCGAGCGCGCCGGGCAGCGGGGGTGCAATAACCCCCACCACGAGCGCAACCAATGGCGGGGCAGCGGGTGGCGCGGGCTCAACGGCGGGCCTGAGCCCAGGCTCGGACGGGCTCTCAACCAGTGGCGCGCAATCGCAGCTGATTATGGATGAAGCCGGGGAGCGAGATGCGGAGCAGTCGATGATGAAGGAGATTGCGGACGATACCGGCGGCAGAGCTTTTGTGAATACAAATGGGCTTTCGCAGGTGATAGCGAAGATCGCGGCCGACAGCGCGGATTTCTACACACTTTCGTACTCGCCGGCGGATGCGAAGATGGACGGGACATTCCGCAAGATCGACGTAAAGGTCTCGGGCGGCAACTTTAATTTGTCGTATCGGCGCGGCTATTTTGCGCGCGACACGGGATTGCCGGGTGGCGAGCTGAGGTTACGCGCGCAAGCGATCAATAAACTGGCGGCCGAGAACCCGGGAGCGGTGGATCCGCTGCTGCCCTTCATGGACCTGGGGATGCCGCAGAGCGAACAAATTCTGTACACGGCCAAAATTGAGCCGATGGCTGCGAAAGCGGACATCGGGGGCGCGGAACAGGATAAGAAAAACAGTGGTGGGCAAAGCTATGCGGTGGACTTCAGCATTGTGCTGAAGGACCTGGATCTGAAGCAGGACTCCGACGGTCTGCACAAGGGCGTGCTGAACGTTTCGCTCCTGGCTTACGACAAATACGGGAAGGTCGCGAGCCGCAAGGAACACGTGGTGGCGTTGAACCTTAAGCCGGATGTGTATGCAACAGCCCAGCAGTCGGGCCTTCCGATGCACGCCGAAATTGAAGTGCCGAAGGGGCAGTACTGGCTGCGCACCGGCGTGTATGACCAGGGATCGCGCAAAGTTGGGACGATGGAGATTGCGCTGGATTCAGTGGTTCCGCTGCTGGCTCCGGTTCCGTTGCAGGCGTTCGCGAAGGATGCCGCAATCGTACCCGCGCGAAGGGACGAGAAGGTTACGGTGGAGCAGCTGGAGCAAAGGCTGGCCGCGGCGCATGGAAAGAAGGACCCGGATGTGGCGAAACGGCTGAGCGGGATGGAACTGAGCGAGCGCCTCAACTCTGAGAAGCTTGCAAAGATCAAGGCGGACCTGCCGGGCGAAAAATCCAGAATGGCGTTCTTGGCTATGGCGGACGCCTCAGCCTTTCTTCAGCTTCCAGCGACTGAGATGCCCGCAACTGCTCCGCCTGATATTGACACGGAGAGGCTGATCCTGAAGAAGGCCGCGGAAAATGTCAAAGCCTCCATCCAGAAGTTTCCGGACTTTGTTGCGCGGGAGACGACCAACCGCTTTCACGACTTGAAGCTCACGACTTTTTCTACTGATGCTGAGCCAATCATCATGGAGCGGCAGCCGTTTCAACCATTGGACAGCTTCAGTAATACCGTCTATTACCGAAACGGCCAGGAAGTAGTGGATACCCCTGAAAAACCCAGTCAAGACAAATCGATACCGAAGGATGGCTTGGTGAATTGGGGAGTTTTTGGACCGCTGCAGCGTATTGTGATGACGGATATTTACAAAGGGAAGATTGGGTGGGGGCATTGGGAGCAGCGTGCGACCGGCCCGGTTGCGGTGTTTCGGTATGCCGTTCCGAAAGAGAAGTCCGATTACGTGGTGAAGTACTGTTGTCTTGGATTCCCGAACGGGCAACAGCGCGAATCTCAATCCGTGCCGGCGTTTCATGGAGAGATCGCAATCGATGCTGAAACCGGGGCAGTTTACCGGGTGGTGATATTGACCGATTTGAAGCCCGGAGATCCCGTTCTTCAAGCCGCCATCATGGTGGAATACGAACCGGTGGAGATTGGCGGCAAGACGTATATCTGTCCGAGGAGGAGCGTTTCCATTACCACGGCAGTTTCTCCGAGATTTCGTACCCTTTGCCCCGCTGGAGTCGGTGTGATGACGGCATCCGACTGTTCCCCGGTGTCGGCGCCAAAAGATACAGCGATCAACGACACGGCGTACGACTCCTATCATGTCTTTCGTTCCGAAATGCGGATTGTGCAGGCGGGAGACGCGGGCCAGGGGGATAAGGCTTCTCCTGACAGTTCTGCGCCAGCACAATCCCCCAAGCCGTAGCCTGTGATTACTGGAGGCCCGCTCAAAGGAAACCTTTCGGCGCTTCTCCACGGTGCGGACCGTTGACCGCCCAAGCAGAGCCAGTTCTCAGTTACCGCATCCAGCTCATCGCGCTAATCGAGCGGGTTTCGGAAGGGATTTTTCCGCGTTCCCGGTCGGATGAATGGGAGGAAAAGCTCGTGGGAGTGGATGCCGACTGGCGGCATGGACGCCGCTAGAGCCCGGTCTCCACCCCAGCGCGATGGGTGGGCCAACCGGCTTATACGCCGGCTACTTTCTCATTACTTCAGCAGCCGCCACTTTTTTCCCAGACTGCGTGAGGTAGGTCACATACTTCTATGAAAGTTGCCCGCAGACTGAGTAACAGAAACAACGCAGATCTGGGGAAAGGGATTATCCGCGGCTGCATGTGATCCATGCGCCGAGGATAATCCCTATTTTTTGAGGTCGCGCTGAAGAACGGTCCGAACGCGCAGAAGCCTCCGCCGATATCGGGAGGTGTTGGAGTCATGCCGAAGCAACTCGCGCACTCCGCGGAAGTTCAGTTGGCAGGCTGCGCGACCAGGTTCTCGGCGATTCCTTCGAGCGTGGGAACCATCGTGTCTCCCGCCGGCGTTCCCCATGGGGCATCCTGCTGCACCATGAAGATGAAAATCCTGCCCGTGGTGGTGTCGATGTCCATGGCGTTCTTGTTGGCTCCGCCGTGACCGAAGCCGTTCTTCGTGATGCCCCAGCCGAATCCGTAGTTCTGCTTGTCCATGCCGCCGTTCTGCACGGTGGTCATGGCGCGCAGCGAGGCCGGCGAGATGTACCGGATTCCCTTGAGTGTGCCTCCATTCAGAATCATGCGGCAGAAAGTCGACACGTCTGCCGCGGTTGAAAAAAGGCCTCCCGCGGGCATGGGGAAACGGTGTCTCCGGTCGTCGAGCGGATAGGTGAGTTGACTAATTGGGACTTTCACCAGGTCCTTTGTTTTGGGATCGAGTTTGTAAGTCTCGGCGAGGCGAGTTAGCTGTTCAGAGTTGGGCCAGAAGGTGGTGTCTTTCATGCCCAGCGGCCAGAAAAGGCGCTGCTGGATGAACATTTTGTAGGACATTCCGGTGACTACTTCAATGATCCGCGCCGCTGTATCGATGCCCTCGTTGGAATAACTGTAGCTGGTTCCGGGCTGAAACATGAGGGGCTCGGCGGCAAAGCTGAGGACCTGGTCTTTCAATGGCAATGTGTCGAGAGCGCCGGGCTGAGCCGAGGACTTGAAGGGCAAGCCGCTGGTGTGGCTGAGGATTTCGCGGATGAGAATGGGATGGCTGGGCGCCACCAACTGGGGCGGCTCCGGTGAGCCCGAAGGTGCCGGCGCGTTGGCATCCTTCGGCGCCTTGACCATCTGGCCATGAAACTCGGGCAGGTACTTTTCAACCGGATCATCGACGCTGACCTTGCCTTCATCGACAAGCATCATGAAGGCGGTTACCGTCATGGGCTTGGATGTGGATGCGATCCAGAAAATGGCGTCAGGCGGCATGGCGGCCTTTTGCTCAAGGTCTCGATAGCCAGCGGGTTGGAGATAGAGAATGCGGTCGCGCGTGGCAACCAGCGTGACCGCCCCGGCGATGGTTTGGTTGTCTATTAACGGCTGCAGCGTTGCGCGGATCGCGTCGGGAGGCTGTGCGGAAGGCTGGCCCTGTGAGTGCGCGATGAGTGGAAGACTTAGCAGCGTGAACACCAACATCCGCTTGGTGGCGGATAGTCCGAAGCGATGAATCGTGTCGCTGTCTTGGTCTCTCACTTTTACCCCTTGCCTGCAACCCATGTTTGTATCATGCTATGCGTCTTTCGGGCGCGATAGAATTCCGAGCCAGCCTCGTCAACTGATTTTGCGCTTTGTTTGGTGACGACCTACTCCGCAGGACGCACCCGAAGCAAAGGCGGACAGGTTGGCTCAAAGATGCCGGCGCCCTACTGAGAATTTTGGCATTTCACACCTTCGCTGTCACAAACCGGCTCTGCCCGCCACTTGATTACGAAACCCGAGAGTCGAGAACCGCGGCTTGAGGCTTCAGCCTGCCTAAGGCTGAGTATTCCACATCCCCCAAAGGAACAAGACCATGTCCCCAATGAAGAGATTTGCCATCCTCATGCTTGCCGCTGCGTTCCCTGCCGCCATTTATGCGATCACCGAACGTCCCACCACCGCACCCCACACCTGGGTCTCAAACGCTGGGCTAGATGCCGGGTTGTGCCCTATCACCGCTCCATGCGCTACCTTCGCCTACGCTGTGACGAAGACGACTTTCGGCGGTGAGCTCAGCGTGCTCGACCCGGGCGACTACGGCCCAATGACCATCACGCGCTCTATCACTGTGGATGGAGGCGGCTTCGCGCAGGGACTCGACGCCAGCTCGGACACCTATTACACCGTCTCCGCCCCAGCGGCGGACATCGTGCAGATTCGCAATCTAACACTTGAAGGCGCGGGCCAAGTCTATGGCATCCTCTTCAACTCCGGTGCGCAACTGCATCTGGATCACGTAAAAGTCGATGGATTCAGTGTCTGTCTCTCCGTTGGAACCGGTTCGCCAGCTACTGAAGCGAAGGAACTTACGGTGGAAAACTCGAGCTTCAACAACTGCGGCAATACGGCAATCGAGGTCGAGGGAAGCCCGACTTTCGTGACAAAGATCGTCAACACCCAGATTCACCACTCGCCGACCGGCGTGCAGGTGGAGACTGGAACCGCCCTGGTATCCCACTCGGCTTTGAGTGGTGAGCCAACAGTTTCCGCGTCAAGCTTCGGCGTTGTCTCCAACGGCGCGGGTGTTAACGTGATGGTCGACGACTGCTCAATGTCGGACTTCCCCATTGGGCTTGCAGCCGGCGACAGCTCCTCACTTCAGGTGAGCCGCAGCACGATCAGCCACAACCAGACCGGGTTGTTCCGGCAGGCGGGCGGCCTGATCCGGTCGAACGGCGACAATCGCCTCGTCGACAACAGTGCCAACGGGACCTTTAGTAGCGTCGTAGCGTTGCAGTAACAGGCTTGACGCGCGGGGACGCCCTGACCTCTGTGGCCAGGGCGTCAGTGCGTCAGGTGCATTGGGGCGAGGCCACGATGCGCAACGCATGACTCGGAGCAAATGTCGTTTGCTATTACTTCACTAGACAGAGCTTGCTGCGCTGCTCCTTACCTATTTCCCGGCGCGCTGAGGCATTTTTCAATCAAATAAAGCCATTGTCGATTTCTTTCAGTATGGCGATTCCATCCAATGGATTCATGCGGTTGCCCCGTCTTCCAGCGGCGGGGCAAAGCGCGCACCCATGCGCAGAACGATGCCGGAGACGATGAGAAAAATCAAGGTAGCTCCCAGGCCAAGACGCAGGTTCGAACGGTCGGAGATTGCGCCGATGATGGTGGGAGAAAACGTGTCTCCGAAGGCGTGAATGCAGAACAGGTTCACGGAAATGGCGGTGGCGCGCACCGGCGCGGAGACCGAGTTCACAATGGCGGCATTCAGGGGGCCGGTGTTCAGGAAGAGAAAGAACTCGGTAACCAGCAGCACTGGAACCGCCCATGCGGGAGGGCCGAAGAATAGCAGCACTCCGCAGGGCATGGTGAGCGCGACGCTCCAAAATGAGAGCAGATAAAGGGCGCGATCGTTGGTGCGAAGCCAGCGCTGCGCAAGCCAGCCCCCGATCAGCGTGCCGGCAATGCCGTCGACTACCGTGATGGCTCCCATGGCAAGACTGGCGTTGCCGACAGAGAGCCCGGAGGAGCGGTGCAGATAGGTGGGCATCCAAGCCGAAATGCCGCCCATGGCGAAGGTGAGCGCGGCGAGGCCAAAGGTGGCCGTGAGAAATGCGCCGTTGGTGAAGAGGCCCAGGAATGTGGTGCGATTCAGGGTGGGTCTGATGTGGTCGCTGGCGCCGCGCTGCGGCTCGCGGCCGATCCAACCGTAGAGCGCCGCGATGACGAGGCCGGGAATGGCGCAGATGAAAAACGGCGCACGCCAGCCCCACAGGGTGCCCAGTTGCCCTCCGGCCACATAGCCAAGGGCCGCACCCACAGGAATGGCCGTATAAAAGATGGACAGAATGCGGTTACGATCGCGCTCGGGGTAGAAGTCGGCCAGCACGGCGGGGGCGAAGATGCCGAACGTGGCCTCTCCCACGCCGACCAGCGCATGGCGGATGAAGAGGGTGCGGTAGTCGTGGACCCAGGCGGTGGCCAGCGTGGCCAGGCTCCAGAGCACCGCGCCGGCAATGATGAGCGGCTTGCGGCGGAAATGGTCGCCGAGCCAGCCGGTGAGCGGCGCGGCAAACATGTAGGCCACGAAGAGCGCGGTGGTCAGGGCGCCGATTTGGGCGTCGGTGGAGTGGAACTCGCGCTGGATGAGGGAGACTTCGCCGGGCAGGATGTAGCGATCGATGTAGTTGAGCAGGTTGAGGCCGATGAGCAGGACGAGGGTGCCCAGGGCGGGGTTGGTGCGGGCGCGTGACGGCTGAGGCGAGGTTGTCAAGGGAAGTGAACTCCGCAAAAGCTGCGAGAGCTTACACGAATATCACAGCGGGCTATGAAAGGCGCAATGGTTTGAAGTGGCTTAGGCCGCCGGCCTTGGCCATTTTGCTTCAACGGTCGTTCCAATCCCGCCGCGTGGGCGGAAGACGCCATGCACGACGGCCCACACCGGATCGGTGGCCTTCACTACATCTTCCAGCACCTGGTTCACGATGTTTTCCTGGAAAATGCCAAGGTTGCGGTAGCTGAACAGATACTCTTTCAGCGACTTGAGTTCGAGGCAGCGCTCGCGGGGCATGTAACGGATGGTGAGCACGCCGAAGTCGGGCAGGCCGGTTTTGGGGCACACCGAGGTGAGTTCCGGATCGTCGATGAGAATTTCGTAGCCAGGAAACTGGTTCTGCCAGGTTTCAATGGACGGAAAGGGGAAATCGAGGCCGGCCTTGGCGTGTTCGTCGGTGTAGCGCGGTTCTAGTGCCATAGCGATATTGTACGAGGAGCCGGTGTGCGGGTTGGAAGTTGGCTTGCACGGTACACCGCCGACGCAATTTTCTGCTTCGTTGGAGCTGTTTTTGAGTCCTATATACTGACTTTGGTTGGGTATATGCCTGAAGAGAAAGTGCAAACGGGTCGTCTGTGGCTTTGGCTGGGCGCCGCAATTGTTATCATCCTCGTTTTTTTTGCCACGCGATATCTGACGCGCGATCGTCTGCCGGTGCGCGAGGCGCAGGCCATGCACCGGGAACTGATCAACACCATTAGCAGCAACGGCCTGGTTGAACCGGAGACGAACTACGAGGTACACAGCCCCATGGCGACCACGGTGCAGGCAGTCTATGTGCAACCTGGGGACGTGGTGCCAGCGGGCAAGGTGCTGATGCAGTTGGACGACACACAAGCGCGGGCGCGTGTGGCCACGGCCGAAAGCGGCGTGAAAGCTGCCCAGGCAGCGGTTGAAGCGGCTACCCACAACGGAACCCAGCAGGAGCGGCAGGCTTCCGCGGCAGACATTGCCCGCGCGAGCCTGGAGCGCGATCAGGCCAGGCGCGATGTTGATGCGCTCACCAAATTGAAGTCCACCGGCGCAGCTTCGGCTGCGGAGGTGTCAGCGGCACAGCAGCGCCTCGACAGTGCCGAAGCCAGCCTTCACGCCTCTCTGCAAAGTTCCAGCAGCCGCTACTCCGCCGCCGAGGTGGAGCGCGCGCGGGCTGAACTTGCCGACGCTGAAGCGAGTCTTGCTGTGGCCAGGGAAGCCCTTGCCAAGACAACCCCGCGCGCGGAAGTGGCGGGAACTGTCTACACCGTGGATGCCGGACGCACGGAGTTTGTGGAAGAAGGCAAGCTGCTGGTGCAATATGCCGACCTGCGCCATGAGCGCGTGCGGGCCTACTTCGACGAGCCTGATATCGGCCAGCTTGCCGTCGGGCAGAAGATCCAGATCCAATGGAAAGGCAAGCCCGACCGTGTGTGGCAGGGGCACATTATTCGCACACCAGTAACCGTCATTATCTACGGGCTCTCGCGCACCGTGGGAGAGGTTCTGGTGCAGGTGGACGACCCGGACACCGACCTGCTTCCCGCTACCAACGTGACGGTTACCGTGACTACCTCCAGCCAGGAAAATGCCCTCAGCGTGCCTCGCGAAGCCCTCCACGTGGAGAACGGGAACGGCAAGCCCTACGTATACAAGGTGGTTGACGGGAAGACCCTAGTGCGCACCCCGGTTACAACAGGAGTCCCCAATTTGACCCAGGCACCCATTCTCTCCGGCCTGAATGAGGGAGATTGGGTGGCAACCGGCACAACCAACGGCCTGCCTATGCAGGAGGGCATTCCAATCAAGGTTGTACCGTGAGCCTGCTGCCAAATATTGCGCGGGCATGGCCGGCGGGGTTGCTTGGGGCGGCCCTTGCGGTTGGCGTGTCGGCGCAGGCCCCGCGGACACCCTCCCAGCCGGCGGCCAAAGATCCGCTGGCCCAGGCCGATGCCGCCTTGCAGGCCGGCGAAGCAGACAAGGCGCTGACTTTGCTGCAGCCGCTAGCGACCAGCGGAGCCGGCCAGGCCGAGGCGCTCAACCTGGAGTGCCGAGTGCATTACATGCTGCAGCAGTGGGATGCAGCGATCAAGGAGTGCGAGGAAGCTGTCCGCCTGGATGGTCAGAATTCGGATTACCATCTGTGGCTGGGCCGCGCACTCGGCGAGAAAGCCAGTCGCGCCTCGTTCCTGAGCGCCTATTCGCTGGCCAAGCGCGCACGGGCGGAGTTTGAAGAGGCTGTAAGGCTGAACCCGCGCAACGCCGACGCCCTTGCCGACCTGGGCGAATTCTACAAAGATGCCCCAGGGGTGATCGGCGGCGGGGCAGACAAGGCAGCGGGAATCGCAGCACAACTGGACAAAGTGGACGCGGGTCGCGCTCACGAACTGCGGGGCCGCATGGCCGACGGCAGCAAGGACTACGGAACGGCGGAGCGGGAGTTCAAGCAGGCGGTTTCGGCGGGCGCGCATCCAGCCTTGCAATGGGTCACGCTGGCCGGCTTTTATCGCGAGCACGAACGCTGGGCCGATATGGACTCCGCCGTACACGGCATTCTCGCCGCGGTCGCGCGCGATAAGCACGCGGGCGTCGCGCTTTACGATGGAGCCTCGGTGCTGACCAGCGCCAAACGCGACCCGGCGCTGGCGGCCAAGATGCTGGAGGATTATCTGGCCAGCTCGTCAAAGACTGAAGATGCGCCGGCGTTTATAGCCCTGAACCGGCTGGCGAGATTGAAAGACCAGCTTGGCGACACCGCGGCCGCGAACCAGGAGCGGGCGCAGGCTTTGGCCTTGGCGCACGACTTCAAACCGGACCGGGATGGGCAGCATTGATGGGAAAACGAATCGTGAGATTGACGCACAATCCGCGTATTGGCTGGGCGCACCTGCTTATGGTGCTGGCGGTTGGGGCTTCGGCCGCCGTTCTGCCGGCGCAGGTTTCGCTGGCAACGGTGGTTGACCTGGCCCAGCAAAACTCGAGCGCCGTGAAACTGGCGGAGGCCGATGTGCAAAAGGCGCAGGGTGCCTTGGCGCAATCCCAGGATGCCTATATTCCCAATTTCGTGATGGGTTCCACGGTCGGCTACTCTCACGGCTTCCCCACTGGCCAGCCATCGGTGGGAAGCGCTACCATGCAGTCCCTGGTTCTGAGCTTCGCGCAGCGCCAATACACCAAGGCCGCCCGCGCCGGCCTTGAGGCCGCCAACCTTAGCCTCAAAGACGCCCGTGAACAGGTCGCGCTGGACGCCTCCACCACCTACATTGAGCTCGACACGGTGAATTGCGAACTCGAAGCGGCGCGCAAGCAGGAGGCTTTTACCGGCGACCTGCTCTCGATCCAGCAACAACGCGCCGAGGCCGGCGTCGACTCCGATCTTGACCTGTTGCAGACCCGCCTTAAGGCCGCGCAAATCAAGCTGCAGCGCCTTCATCTCGAAACCCGGGCGGCCAAGTTGGCCAAGCAGCTTGATGTCCTCACCGGCTTGCCCTCCGGATCAATCCATCCTGACCATGCCAGCATCCCGGAGATCCCCGCCATCACCGCCGATGAAACTCCGCGCAAACTCTACGGTGTTAACGCCGCCGGTGCACTCGCGCGGTCCAAAGAGTTCGTGGCCCACGGAGACGACCTGGCTTGGCGGCGTCCGCTGCTTGGATTCGGGGCCGTATACAACTACGATTCCAACGAGTTCAACAACTACGCGCAGTTCTACCAGCCTCACACCTTCACCCCCAACAACGTGAGCTTCGGCCTTCAGATATCGGTTCCTTTTTTTGACTTTGTCCTTCGCGCCAAGGCCAAACAAACCGCCGCCGAAGCACTCCGCGCCAAGGTGGAGGCCGAGCAGGCCCAGCAGCAGAACGACATTCAGATTGCCACGCTCACCGGAAACCTGCGCGAGTTGGACACGCTGGCGGAAATCGCGAGCCTAAAGCAACAGATCGCCGGCGAGCAGCTCAAGACCGTGGTGGCCGAGTTGGAGTTGGGGAACGGTTCGGGAAGCGGGCCGGGCTCTCAGCCGCAGCCGAACCCCAAAGCCGAACAGTTGGCGCGCATCGACGAGCGGCAAAAGTATCAGGACGCGCTGGACGCCGGACTCGACCTTGCCAAGGCGCGTTTGGAACTGCTGCGCGCGCTGGGTCATATGGAAGACTGGTTGAACGAATTGCACGGAAAGTAAGTTCGGTGTTAAAGAAAACAGCCGGAAAACTGCCGGAATGATAGAATGGAAGGAATGTCAATGCCTTTGAAGACACTTCTCCTGAATCCGCCCTCGTTCAAGAACTTCGACGGTGGCGCTAGCTCGCGCTGGCCGGCTACGCGCGAGATTGAGTCCTACTGGTACCCGGTGTGGCTAACCTACCCGGCTGGCCTGCTGGAGGGTTCGCGCGTGCTGGACGCGCCCCCCCACCACGTCTCCGCCGACGAGACCATCAACATCTGCAAGGACTTCGAGTTCCTTGTGCTGTTCACGTCGACGGTGGGCTGGGCTGGCGATCAGCGCCTGGCTGAGGCCATCAAGGCGGCTAACCCGTCCATTCGCATCGCCTTTGTGGGCCCGCCGGTGACCACCGACCCGGATCGCGCCCTCAACGAGTGCTCCGTGCTGGACTTTATTTGCCGCCGCGAGTTCGATTACTCGGTGGTCGAGTTTGCGCAGGGCAAGCCGCTCAGCGAGATTCTTGGCATCAGCTACAAGCTGGCCGGCAAAATCGTCCACAACCCCGACCGGCCGCAAATCGAAGACCTGGACGCGATGCCCTGGGCCA
>Ga0302202_10002968_pt1 | contig 18989 bp, 18 predicted proteins | sample II_Bog_N3_3_FD_194579 | JGI IMG/M metagenome (GOLD analysis project Ga0302202, IMG submission 194579) | Peat permafrost microbial communities from Stordalen Mire near Abisko, Sweden - II_Bog_N3_3 | ecosystem: Environmental > Terrestrial > Soil > Wetlands > Peat | place: Sweden: Abisko...
GCGTGGCTCGGAGGTCGGCTACCGAGGGGATGACAACAACGGCGAACTCGTCGGCTACTTTCGAACCCTGCGGGCTGCATGCCACGGCGTTCACATGCACTTTGTGCGATCGCACGGGGCGCCCGAGTTCCGCGGCTACGCGCAGTGACCAAGCTTTGCCACGCCGGTGCTCGCTTGCACAGGCGCTCCGCTCGCTTGCGATGGCGAAGAATACCGGCGCACCCATAGCTCTATCGGGCGGCAAATTGCAACCCCTGACCCCGGCGCGGGTCCCGCTATAGCGTCGTTGTTGCTAGATCTAGCGTAAAAGGAAGGTCGAAAAAATGAGCATCCTGTTCGTTATCATCGCCATCGTTGCAATTGTTCTCGCGATCACTGGTGGACTCATCCACGCAGTCAACTTCCTCCTCTGGGTGGGACTTGTCCTGCTGATCCTGGCAGTGATTGCATTCCTGATCCGAACGATCTCGGGCCGTCGCGTATAGCGCGCTGACCTGTCCGGCATTTCCGGGCCCGTTCCTGAACACAGGGGCGGGCCCGCTGCGTTTAACCAACGCGAATTCGCCCGTCGGTGCGGTGGCCGCAGGCGACGCGCGCGGCACGAGGGTCCTGTGGCGTCCCGGTAAAGTTGACGACATGTCTACCGGCTTCGAGTTGTTCACCGACCGAAACGTTGTCGCCATGCGCGTCAACGGTGAGTTGAAAGACCTCGCAGCCACGACAAACACGACGGACACCGTCGAGCCGGTCACTCTCGACTCACCGGATGGGCTGAACATCCTTCGCCACTCTGCCGCCCACGTGACAGCGCAGGCGGTGCAGTCGATCAACCCCGAAGCCAAGCTCGGCATCGGTCCGCCGATCACCGACGGCTTCTACTACGACTTCGACGTCGAAACCCCGTTCACTCCCGAAGACCTGAAGGCCATCGAGAAGGCCATGGACCGCATCGTCCGGCAGGGCCAGCGTTTCATCCGACGCGTGGTCACCGAGGATGAGGCGCGCGCGGAACTCGCCGACGAGCCGTACAAGCTCGAACTCATCGGGCTGAAAGGCCATGTCGGCCACGGCGCCGGGTCAACCGATGACAACGAGGATGTCGAGGTCGGCGGCGCAGAACTCACCATCTACGAGAATGTCGACGGGAAAACCGGGGAGGTCTACTGGAAAGACCTGTGCCGAGGGCCTCACCTGCCGAATACGCGAATGATCGGCAACGGCTGGGCTCTGGTGCGCAACGCCGCCGCCTACTGGCGCGGCTCTGAGAAGAACAAGCAGCTTCAGCGCATCTACGGCACCGCCTGGGCCACCAAAGACGAGCTGCGCGAATACCAGGAGCGCCAGGCTGAGGCCGCGAAGCGCGACCACCGCAAGCTCGGCAAGGAACTCGACCTGTTCTCATTCCCCGAGGAGATCGGGTCGGGACTCTCCGTCTGGCACCCCCGCGGCGGCATCGTGCGCCAGGAGATCGAACAGCACGCGATTCGACGTCACCGCGAGGCGGGCTACACCTACGTCTACACGCCACACATCTCGAAAGCCGACCTGTTCATCCAGTCGAACCACCTCGTCACCTACAAGGAGGGCATGTTCCCGCCCATCCGCATGGATGAAGAAGTCGACGCCGAAGGCCACATCACCAAACAGGGCGTGGACTACTACCTGAAGCCCATGAACTGCCCGATGCACATCCTGATCTACAAGGAGCGCGGCCGAAGCTATCGCGACCTGCCGATGCGGCTGGCCGAGAACGGCACGGTGTACCGCAACGAGCTGTCCGGCGCACTGCACGGGCTCACCCGCGTGCGCGGATTCACCCAGGATGACTCGCACCTTTTCGTGACCCCCGACCAGCTCGAAGAAGAAGTGAGCAAGGTTCTCGACTTCGTCATCTCGATGCTGCGCGACTTCGGCCTCGACGACTTCGAGCTCGAGCTGTCGCTGAAAGATGACGAGAAGTCGAAGTGGATCGGCTCCGACGAGTTCTGGGAGTACTCCACGAACGCCCTGCGCAATGTTGCCCTGCGCAGCGGCCTGAAGCTGACCGAGGTACCCGGCGAGGCCGCCTTCTACGGACCCAAAATCGACCTCAAGACCAAGGATGCGATCGGCCGCACCTGGCAGCTCTCGACCGTGCAGGTTGACGTCAATTTGCCGGAGCGGTTCGAGCTCGAGTTCACCGACAAGGATGGCTCAAAGCAGCGGCCCATTATGATCCACCGTGCGCTGTTCGGATCGATCGAGCGATTCTTCGCCATCCTGCTCGAACACTATGCCGGCGCGTTCCCGGTGTGGCTCGCACCAGTACAGGTGGTGGGCATCCCCGTGGCCGAAGCCTGGGAGGAATACCTCGGCGACGTCATCCAGCAACTGAAGAACGCCGGTGTTCGTGCCGAACTCGACGCCTCAAGCGAGCGGATGCAGAAAAAGATCCGCACCCACACCACGATGAAGGTCCCATTTCAGCTCATAGCTGGAGAAGAGGATGCGACGAACGGTTCGGTCAGTTTCCGATTCCGTGACGGGCACCAGGAAAACGGCGTGCCCATCCCGGAGGCGATCGCGCGCATAACGGATGCCATCAAGTCCCACGCGCAGGTGTGACCCGTGAATGACGCCGAGCTCGAGCAATCGAGCGATTTCGCCGCTGTGCCGGACGCATTCCAGCGCCTCTGGACGCCGCACCGCATGGTGTACATCGAGCACAACCAGGGGCCGAAAGACCAGGTGGATCCGTTCTGCGTCGCTCCGACGCTGTCCGACGAGAAAGCTCTCATCGTCGCTCGCGGAAAGACGGCCTACGTGCTGCTGAACCTGTTCCCCTACAACAGCGGCCATGTGCTGGTGTGCCCCTACCGGCACGTTGCGATGTATGACGAGGCGACCGTCGAGGAGATCACGGAGATCGCTACGCTGACCCAGACCGCGATGCGAGTTATATCCGAAGTCGCACACTGCGACGGGTTCAACATCGGAATGAACCAAGGCGGTATCGCCGGTGCAGGCGTCGCCGACCACCTGCACCAGCACATCGTGCCGCGCTGGGCAACGGATGCCAACTTTTTCCCCATCATCGCCCACACCAAGGCACTGCCCCAATTGCTGGGAGAGATGCGCGAGCAGCTCGCCCAGGCATGGCCACAAGACCCCCAGTAGAATCAAAGGATTATGAGCACAGCAACGTCAGATCAGCCGAGCACGACCCGGGTCAAACGCGGACTCGCAGAGATGCTCAAAGGCGGCGTCATCATGGATGTCGTCACGGCCGACCAGGCGAAAATTGCCGAGGACGCCGGCGCGGTCGCCGTCATGGCACTCGAGCGCGTTCCCGCGGACATCCGCGCCCAGGGCGGTGTCGCTCGCATGAGCGACCCCGACCTCATCGATGGAATCATCGCGGCCGTGTCAATCCCAGTCATGGCGAAGGCGCGCATCGGCCACTTCGTCGAAGCTCAGGTGCTGCAGGCACTCAAGGTCGACTACATCGACGAGTCAGAGGTCCTGAGCCCCGCGGACTATGTCAACCACATCGACAAGTGGCAGTTCGATGTGCCCTTCGTCTGCGGCGCGACCAACCTCGGCGAGGCGCTCCGTCGCATCACCGAAGGCGCGGCGATGATTCGCTCCAAGGGCGAAGCCGGCACCGGGGATGTCTCTGAGGCGACCAAGCACATCCGCACCATCAAAGGCGAGATCGCTGCCCTCAGCGCCAAGTCGAAGGATGAGCTGTACGTCGCAGCCAAAGAGTTGCAGGCGCCCTACGACCTCGTAGTTGAGGTTGCGGCATCCGGAAAGCTGCCGGTCGTGCTGTTCACCGCCGGGGGAGTCGCAACGCCCGCCGACGCTGCGCTCATGATGCAGCTCGGAGCGGATGGCGTGTTCGTCGGATCGGGAATCTTCAAGTCGGGAAACCCCGCCCAGCGCGCGGCGGCCATCGTTAAGGCAACGACGTTCTTCGATGACGCGTCTGTCATCGCAGAGGCATCGCGGGGCCTGGGTGAGGCGATGGTCGGTATCAACGTGTCCGACCTGGCCGCACCGCACCGCCTGTCCGAGCGTGGCTGGTAGTTCCGTTCGGCTGCCTGTCGTGCGGGTCGGCGTTCTCGCCCTGCAGGGTGATTTCCGTGAACACATTGCGGTCCTGAATTCGCTCGGTGCGGATGCCGTCGGCGTTCGTCGCCCCTCCGAACTGGCGGACGTGCAGGGCCTGGTCATACCGGGCGGCGAGTCGTCAGTAATCGACAAACTGAGCCGACTCTTCGGTCTGGCCGAGCCGGTACAGGCGGCCATCGCATCAGGGCTACCCGTGTGGGGCACCTGCGCGGGCCTTATCATGCTCGCCGACACCGTCATCGATGGCATCGAGGGCCAGGAGTCGTTCGGTGGCCTGCACATCGCCGTTCGGCGCAATGCGTTCGGTTCGCAGCTCGACTCCTTTGAAACAGACCTCGACATCCCGGTCGTCGGGGAGCCCGCACTGCACGCCGTCTTCATCCGTGCACCGATCGTGGAGTCGGTCTCTGACGGCGTGACCACGCTTGCTGCGCTCGAGGATGGCCGGATCGTTGCCGTTGAGCAGGGCAACCTCCTGGGAACGTCCTTTCATCCCGAGATGACCGGGGACACCCGCTTCCACGAATACTTCCTGTCGAAAGTCGCTGCGCGCTGAGCGCTGTTCTCGACGGGATGTGAACGCCGGGATGTTCTCGTCGGGATGTTCTCGACGGGATGTTCTCGTCGTAGACGCCTCAAGCACCCTGTCGAACGGCTCGACGTGATGATCCATCCTTTCCACCAACCAACGTGCGCGAGCAACATTCGCGAGAGCATGTTGGCGGTGTTGGTCGAGTTGTCCACAGATTGCGATTTTCGGGCCCGAACATTCGTTCGATTGTCGAGAATTGGGATATGCATTCGACCGAGACCGTGTTGCTTGAGCGTTACCGCTCGGCAGCGGCGGTGTTGGCTGAGCTGCCGACGGATGCTGCGCTGTACGCAGCAGCGAGCGAGTCAGTGTTGCTGGAGGTGAACGCTTTGTTTGCCCGCTCGCAGGTCGCACTGCGTCAGGGTGGCGCTCTGGTCGCGGGCGAGATCGCACACCGGTCGGCTCCGGCCCTGGGCTCTGACGGGCTCGCACAGCGGGCTGGGCATCGAACGGCGGAGCAGTTCGTGAAGGTGACGACCGGGGCGACCGGGCGGGATGCGGTGACCGCGGTGCGGGTCGGGTCGCTGATGCGGGAGGCCGCGACCGAAGGCTTGGTCGATGTTCTGACCGGTGAGGTGGCGACATCGTCTCAGCCGTGGCTTGCCGCGGTGACTGACGCGCTGGGAGCGCGCACGGTGTCGATTGAGGCGGCAGAGGCAATCCGGGCGGGCCTTGGCGCCCCCAACTCCGCGGTCACCGCGGCGCAGCTGGCTGAAGCGGCGGCTGAGCTCGTTTCGGCAGCCGCAACCCTCGACCCGGATGCATTGGGGCGGCAGGCGCGGGCGTTCCGCGACGAACTCGATGTTGAGGGAGTCGCCCTGCGGGAAGAGGAGCGGCGAGCGAAACGGTCGCTGCGCCTGTTCGTGCAACCGGATGGCACCACGAAACTGGTGTGGGTGATGGACCCGGAAACCGCCGCCACCGTGCGGGACGTCTACGACCGGATGACGTCCCCGAAGCTCGGCGGGGTGCGGTTCGTGGATGCGGACCGCCAGGCGCGGGCGGAACAGATCGTCGCCGATGACCGCACCCCGGAGCAGCTCGCCTCCGACGGGTTCGAGCAGCTCCTAAAGCTGGGTGCCGACGCCGACCCGGCGTTCCTGATCGGTTCCGGGGCACCGGTACTGCGGCTGACCGCCACGAAGACCGCCTTCGAGCACGGACACGGATTGGCCCGGATTGAGGGGCAGGTGTCCCCGGTCGCGATCTCATCGGCCTGGCGGCTATCGTGCGAGGCGGGGATCGCGGGGATCGTATTCGACGAATACGGGCGAGCACTTGACTACGGGCGCGAACATCGGTTTTTCACCCCCAAACAACGGGAAGCCCTCGCGATCATCTGGGGCGGATGCGCTGCCCCGGGCTGCGACCGGCCGCCGTCCTGGTGCGAAGCCCACCACATCGTGCTCTGGGCCAAAGACCGCGGCAGGACAGATATCAGAGACGGAATCCTCCTCTGCCGGCACCACCACCTCCTGTTCCACAATCGCGGCTGGGAAATCCGGCGAGAAACCGGCCCGGATGCAAGCTCCCGGTACTGGCTCATCCCACCCATTGAGCGTGACCCCGACCGTACGCCGATCGAACTCGTCCCCAGGGGGCCCGCGCTCCGGGACCTGCACCGCGAACAACACCGTGAACAACATCGCGAACAAAACCGTGAACAACACCGCGAGCGACACCGCGAGCAGCATCGCAAACACCAGGCACGAGAGCGCGCTGGCTAGAATGGTCGGGCATCCTGTGGCGCCCACGAGCCCGGATGCGAGAGCTGCGTAAGGGAGATACATGTCAGGCCACTCCAAATGGGCGACCACCAAGCACCAGAAGGCGGTCAAAGACCAGCGGCGGGCAAAGTCCTTCGCCAAGCTCATCAAAAACATCGAAGTAGCAGCAAAACTCGGCGGTGCCGACCTCTCCGGCAACCCGACCCTCGTCGACGCGGTGCAGAAAGCCAAAAAAACTTCAGTACCGAACTCGAACATCGACAACGCCATCAAGCGTGGTTCAGGCCAGCTCGGTGAGGCCGTCGACTACCAGACCATCATCTACGAGGGCTACGCAGCGGGCGGAGTCGCCCTACTGATCGAGTGCCTCACCGACAACAAGAACCGTGCCGCAGCCGATGTGCGCACCATCGTCAGCCGCAACGGCGGAACCATGGGCGACCCCGGCAGCGTGGCCTACAACTTCCACCGCAAAGGCGTCATCAGCGTCGAGAAGATCGACGGAATCGGCGAAGACGACATCCTCCTCGCGGTGCTTGACGCTGGAGCAGAAGAGGTCAACGACCGCGGTCTCGGCTGGGAAATCATCACCGAGCCGCAGGACCTCGTTGCAGCCCGTACCGCGCTGCAAGACGCAGGCATCGACTACGACTCCGCCGACGTCGAATTCGTGCCCAGCGTCAGTGTAGAAGTCGACCTCGAGACCGCTCGCAAAATATTCCGGCTAATCGACGCGCTCGAAGACAACGACGACGTGCAAAACGTGTACGGCAACTTCGACATTCCTGCCGACGTGCAGGCCGCCCTCGACGACGACGAGTAGCCCGCTGTGCTGCGGGTGCTCGGGATCGACCCCGGACTGACCCGCTGCGGCGTCGGCATCGTGGATGTCGAACCGTCCCGGCGCGCCACACTGGTCTACGTCGGCGTCATCCGCACACCGCCCGGCCTGCCACTCGAGGAGCGGTTACTCACGATCGGAACCGGGATCGCCGGACTCATCGACGAATACGCGCCGCAGGCCGTCGCACTCGAACGAGTCTTCGCCCAGCACAACCTCAAAACCGTCATGGGAACTGCGCAAGCGAGTGGTGTGGCACTGCATGCTGCTGCAGCACGCGGACTCAGCGTCGGCCTCCACACTCCCAGTGAGGTCAAGGCAGCCGTGACCGGCTACGGGTCCGCAGACAAAAAACAGGTCGCCACCATGGTGCAGAACATCCTGCGGCTGGATGCCCCACCGACGCCAGCCGACGCATCCGACGCCCTGGCACTCGCCCTCTGCCACGCCTGGCGACCGTTTGCGGGTGTCGCACGCACCGCCGCCACCAGTGCCGGTCCCGCAGCCGACACCGCGGCTCCGCACTCAACCGACAAGCTGACTCCGGCGCAGGAAGCGTGGCGAGCAGCCGAGAAGGCCGCACGCTCGTAGGCTTTGCACATGATTTCTTCCGTGCGTGGCAACGTGCTTGCCATCGCCGGGCCGGCGGTGATCATCGAGGTCGGCGGAGTCGGCCTCTCAATCCAGGTAACTCCCGAACATGCGCTTTCGCTGCGAGTCGGCAGCGAGGCCTTCATCTGGACGGCACTCGTCGTCCGAGAAGACGACCTCAGCCTCTACGGTTTCGCGGATGCCGACGAGCTGACAGTCTTTGACGCCCTTCGCGGTGTCACCGGGGTGGGTCCCAAGTCCGCGATGGGCGTGCTTGCGGCAATGGACCCGGGCGAGATCGCCGCAGCCATAGCCCGTGACGACGACACCGCATTCCGCAAGGTGAGCGGCATCGGCCCGAAGACAGCGAAACTGATCGTGCTGTCGCTCGCGGGAAAGCTGGCGATCGCGCCGCGAGGCAGCATCGCATCCCGCGCCGCAGCAAGCGTCGAACAGAGCGTACTCGTCGCCCTCGTCGGACTGGGCTGGAACGAACGCGCCGCAAGTCAGGCCGTCGATGAAGCGATGTCGGGGGCGACCGAGAGCGAGCGGGCCAGCGTGCCCTCGCTACTGCGGCTTGCCCTCACCAGGCTCGGTCCGTCACAGTACGCGGGCAGCAACACGGGGAGCAGCAACTGATGCCGGAAGACGCGCTGGAAGCAATCCTTCGCCCGACACCCGAATCGGATGCGGAACTCGCGTTCGAGGGGGCACTGCGGCCTCGGAGCCTCGCCGAGTTCGTCGGGCAGACGAAGGTGCGCGGCCAGCTGCAGCTTCTTCTTCAGGCCGCGGCGATGCAGAACCGTACACCCGATCACATCCTGCTCGCGGGCCCACCCGGGCTCGGGAAGACGACCCTCGCCATGATCGTCGCCAGCGAAAGTGGCCGGCCACTGCGGATGTCGAGCGGACCGGCCATCCAGCACGCCGGGGATCTCGCTGCACTGCTGTCTTCGCTCACACCCGGAGAAGTGCTGTTCATCGATGAGATTCACCGGATGGCGCGATCGGCAGAGGAGATGCTGTACCTCGCGATGGAAGACTTCCGCATCGACATCATGGTCGGTAAGGGCGCGGGAGCAACATCCATTCCGCTCGATCTGGCGCCATTCACTCTCGTCGGGGCGACCACCCGTTCCGGCCTGCTGCCGAACCCTCTCCGTGACCGTTTCGGATTTACAGCGCATCTCGAGTTCTACGACGAGCCCGAACTGGAGCAGGTGCTGGCGCGGGCCGCCGCCCTCCTCGACCTCGACATCGACCGCCGTGCCCTCGCCGAGATCGCCGGACGCTGCCGGGGCACCCCGAGAATCGCGAACCGGCTACTGCGACGAGTGCGCGATTACCGGCTCGTGCATCCGAACGGGTACGCCGGAGCATCCTCAGCCTCCGGGCGGGCGCAAACCACGGCGGACGGAGATCTCGCGGCAGTGCACGCTGCGCTGGAACTGTACGACGTCGACGCCCTCGGGCTCGATCGGCTCGACCGCGCGGTCATGAATATCATTCTGACCCGGTTCGACGGGGGACCGGTTGGGCTCAACACCCTTGCCGTTTCGGTCGGCGAGGAAGCCGAAACAATCGAGTCGGTCGTAGAACCATTCCTCGTACGGATCGGGCTGCTCACACGAAGCCCGCGGGGTCGCGTTGCCACTCGCGACGCGTGGCGACACTTCGGCCTGAGCAAGGGCACAGCCGGAACGCTGTTCGGGGATGACCTATAATCCTCAAGGCGCCGTGTAGACAGTTTGTCTAGCGTGTAGACCGTCCGACTAGAGAGTCCGTCTAGGCAGACTGTCTAGACTGACCCGGTCCCCAAGACTGCCTGGAAGGCTTCAAAACAATGCAAACCTATGTAATTCTCATCGTTGCGGTCTTGCTGATCGGCTTCATGATCTTCAGCAGCCGTCGCAACCGCAAGCGCCAGCAAGACCTCCGATCCGCCATTGTTCCCGGCGTCGAGGTCATGACGAACTTCGGTCTCTTCGGCAAGCTGCTGTCGGTCGACGAAGGCACCAACGTTGCCGAGATCGAGACCTCTCCCGGCACGATTGTGCGAGTTCACCGCCAGACGCTGAGCAAGGTCGTCGCGCCCGAGGAGCTCGCCCCGCAGTCGGGCGCAACCCCCCGATCCGTCGAAGAGGCAATCGAGATCGCCAACCGTGAGCAGGCCGAGCGGGATGCCGCGGCGAAGGTCGATGCCGAGGCGCCCGCATACGGTGAACGGATCGATGACCCGATCACCAAGGCGACCACGAAGCGCGCACCACGCGCGTCGAAGAAGAGCGACAGCTAAGACCGGCAGCAACCCACTAATCTTGTGTGCGGCCGGCGCGAGCCGGCGCTCGTCTCTCCTGCGCAGCTCCGCTTGTAGCGCGCGCACGACTACAGAAAGCTGAGTACCCAGGTGGCAAGAACCACTCCGGTCAGGAAAGCGTGGCGCTCTCTGGCGTGGCTCGGTGTCATCATCGTCGGTTTCGCGGGCCTGAATGTCATCGACTTTTTCACGTCGACCGTTCCCAAAGGCACGAGCCAGTTTGCGACATTCGCACCCAAGCTCGGGCTCGACCTCATCGGCGGAACCGAGATCATCCTGCAGCCGCAACTGGCCAAAGGCGAGACGGTCTCATCCGACCAGCTCAACCAGGCCGTCGCGATCATCCGGGAGCGCATCGACGCGGCCGGCGTGTCTGAGCCCTCGATCAGCACGCAGGGCCAGGGCGGCAGCGAAAACATCCAGGTGCAGATTCCTGGCAAACTCGACGCCGAGACGCAGTCCCGCATCACCAAGGCGGCGAAACTGAGCTTCCGGGCGGTGCTCGAGACGAGCGCAGCGACGACGGCAACGGCCTCTCCAAGCGCCACACCCGGATCGACGTCGACACCGACGCCGACCCCGTCGGTGCCGCTCAGTAACACCCCGACCAGCAAGCCCACCAACGGCAGTGACCTGGCCTATGTCACACCAGCGCTGGCGGCCCAGTACGCCGACTTCAACTGCAAGAGCGCTGCAGCCGTATCGGCCAACCTCGCCCCCGCCAACCAGCCGCTCATCACCTGCGACTCCACGGGCACTGTGAAGTTCATCCTCGGGCCGGTGGAACTGTCGGGCACGGCAATCACCGACGCCGAAGCTGCACTCGTCACCACCAGCCAGGGTGCGTCAACCGGCGAGTGGGGCGTCAACATCACGTTCAACAGCGCGGGCGGTGCGAAGTTCGAGGCGATCGGCAACCGGTTGATCTCGCTGCCCTCACCGCGCAACGAGTTCGCCGTCGTACTCGACGGCCAGGTCATCACCTACCCCCAGGTGCTTGGCGTCTCATCCAGCCCCCAGATCACCGGTAACTTCACGCAGACGTCCGCAACGACGCTCGCCCAGCAACTGAAGTTCGGCGCGCTGCCGATCAGCTTCAAGGTTCTGACCAGCCAGAACGTTTCGGCCGCACTCGGCTCAGCATCGCTGTTCGGCGGTCTGCTCGCCGGTGCGATCGGGCTGCTGCTCGTGATCTTCTACTCGCTGCTGCAGTACCGCATTCTCGGGCTGGTGACAATCGCGTCGCTCACAATTTCGGCCATCATCACCTACGAATTCATCACCTACCTGGCCTGGCAGGCCGACTACCGGCTCTCGCTCGCCGGCGTCGCCGGACTTATCGTGGCCATAGGTATCACAGCCGACTCCTTCATCGTGTACTTCGAGCGAATACGCGACGAGTTGCGCGATGGGCGAGGCCTCGAGTCCTCGGTCGAGGCAGGATGGCGGCGCGCCATTCGCACGATCCTCGCCTCCGACAGCGTCAACCTGCTGGCAGCGCTGATCCTCTTCATCCTGGCTGTCGGCGATGTCAAGGGATTCGCGCTCACGCTCGGCCTCACGACAATCATCGACGTCGTGGTGGTGTCACTGTTCACGCATCCGACGCTCCAGTTGCTGTCGCGGGTGCCGTTCTTCTACGAAGGGCATCGAGCGAGCGGCCTCGACCCGAACGCCCTTGGCGCGATCTATCGCGGGCGCGCGCAATTCCGAACACCGGTCGCGGTCGCCGGTCGCAACGCGGGCAGCTCCCGAGAAGCGCAGCGCCGCCAGACCATCGCTGAGCGCAAGGCAGCGGAAGTCGAAGCGAACCGTCCGAAGGGCAAGGACTCCTGATGGCCAGTTTCTCGAAGTTCGGTAACGACCTGTACACCGGTGAGCGTTCCTTCAACATCATCGGTCGGCGACGTATTTGGTTCTCGATCGCCGGCGTTCTCATCCTGATCGCGATCCTCGTCCCGGTCTTCAAGGGGTTCAACTTCAGCGTGGAATTCCGCGGTGGATCACTGTTCACGGTCTCGGATGTCGGCTCAAACCCCGACCAGGCCCTCGCGACGAAGGCTGTCGGAACAGTCGTGCCCGGTGAAGTACCAACGGTGGTTATCGCTGGCGGCACGAGCGTGCAGGTGACAACCAACCTGCTGACAAACGCGAAGACGCTCGAAGTGCAGTCGGCACTTGCCAAGGCCTACAACGTGCCTGAGCAGAAAGTGGCGTCGACGTTCATCGGTGCAACCTGGGGCCAGGACATCACCCAGGCCGCCATCGAGGCCCTGATCGCATTCATAGTGCTCGCGGTCATCATCATGGCCCTGTATTTCCGCACCTGGAAGATGTCGGTCGCCGCAATCGTGGCCCTGGCACACGACCTCATCATCGTGGTCGGCGTTTACGCGATCCTGGGCTTCGAGGTGTCGCCCGACGCCGTCATTGGACTCCTCACCATCCTCGGTTACTCGTTGTACGACACGGTCGTCGTCTTCGACAAGATCCGCGAGAACACCAGCGACAGCGTCGAACAGAACACGCGGACCTTCTCGGAGTCGGTGAACCTTGCTGTGAACCAGACCCTGGTGCGGTCGATCAATACGTCCGTGGTAGCGCTGCTGCCGGTGGCCGCGATCCTCTTCATTGGGGCGACGTTGCTGGGAGCGGGAACCCTGCGCGACATCTCACTGGCGTTGTTCGTCGGCATCCTCTCCGGGACCTACTCGACAATCTTCGTGGCGGCACCGCTTTACGCGCTGCTTCGCGAGCGGGAGCCGGAAATCAAGAAGCGCACGACTCGCACAACCGTCGCGCGCACCACCTCAGGCGCAGTCAGGTAGCTCACCATGCCAGAAGCAGTACAGATCCCCGCAACGGATGCAATCGCGCTCGTCGATGACCAGGGCTGGCTTTTGGATGTTCGCGAGCCAGACGAATGGGATCGCGGGCACGCGCCCCAGGCGCACCTGATCCCGATGGGTTCGATCATGGACCGGATCGACGAGATCCCCAGCGACCAGCAGATCGTCGTCGTCTGCCATAGCGGCTACCGCTCGTGGCAGGTCACCAAGGCGCTGGTCGAGGCGGGATACGACGCCGTCAACGTCGCGGGCGGCATGGAAGCATGGCAGTCCGCTGGAGGCGTAGTCGTTACTGACGGACGTTAGCGCCCCCCTCGATTAGAATTGATGTCGAGGGAGGGGATATGAGCACGGAGACCTCCGACGGCGTCGCGACATCGCGCGGCGTGCCCGACACCGGCAAGTCCGGCCAGGGTGATCCTGGTGCGAACGCGCCAGCTGCCAGCCCGCGCGGCGGCGGTTCCGGTGTCGCAAGTCCGCCCGTTGCACCCTCACGACGAGCGCTGCTGCCGCGAATCTTTTCGCGCGCCCAGCCGTCCGGCGCCGTCGACCGGCTCATGAAGACGGTTCGCGTCCACCATCCGAAGTCCGACCTTGCGCTCATCGAGCGCGCCTACGCCACCGCAGAGCGCGCCCACTCCGGGCAGAAGCGCCGAAGCGGAGAGCCCTACATCACGCATCCGGTGGCGGTCGCGCAGATTCTCGCCGACCTCGGGATCGGTACCAAGACGCTTGCGGCCGCGCTCCTGCACGACACCGTCGAAGACACCGACTACACCCTCGACATGCTGAGGCGAGACTTCGGCGACGAGGTCGCCATGCTCGTCGACGGTGTGACCAAGCTCGACAAACTCAAGTACGGCGACAGCGCCCAGGCCGAGACGGTGCGCAAGATGGTTGTGGCGATGTCGAAAGACATCCGGGTCCTCGTGATCAAGCTCGCCGACCGCCTTCACAACGCGCGCACCTGGGGATTCGTCGATGAAGCCTCAGCCACTCGGAAGGCGCAGGAAACCCTCGAGATTTACGCACCGCTCGCGCATCGGCTGGGCATCCAGGCCATCAAGTGGGAGCTCGAAGACCTGTCGTTCTCGGTGCTCTATCCCAAGCTGTACGTCGAAATCGACAGCTTGGTGCGCCAGCGCACCCCCCAGCGCGAGGAATTCGTTCAGCTCGTCATCGATGCGGTCAACGACGACCTCAAGTCGGCGAAGATCAAGGGAAGCGTCGTCGGGCGGCCCAAGCAGTACTACTCCATCTACCAGAAGATGATTGTGCGTGGGCGAGACTTCGATGAGATCTACGACCTCGTCGGCATCCGCGTGCTCGTGAACTCCGTGCGCGACTGTTATGCCGTACTCGGCAGCATCCACGCCCGCTGGACGCCGCTGCCCGGCCGGTTCAAGGACTACATCGCCACACCCAAATTCAACCTCTACCAGTCGCTTCACACGACCGTCATCGGTCCGCAGGGCCGTGCCGTCGAGATCCAGATCCGCACACCCGAGATGCACCAGCGCGCCGAATTCGGTGTCGCCGCACACTGGAAGTACAAGGAGCGGGTCAACGGCGGCAAAAGCGCCGAGGTTGCCAGCCAGGTCGCAGACACAGAAATGGCGTGGCTGGCCCACATCACTGACTGGCAGGCGGAGACCAGCGACCCAGGGGAGTTCCTCGACAACCTTCGCTTCGAGATCGGCGCGAAAGAGGTCTACGTGTTCACGCCGCAGGGCAAGGTCATCGGCCTTCCCGCCGGTGCAACACCGGTGGACTTCGCCTACGCGGTGCACACCGAGGTGGGGCACCGCACCATGGGGGCCAAAGTCAACGGCCGGCTCGTGCCACTCGACAGCGAACTTTCCAGCGGCGACTCCGTCGAGGTTCTGACCTCGAAGAACCCGGACGCCGCGCCCAGCCAGGACTGGCTGAACTTTGTCAAGAGCCCGCGGGCTCGCAACAAAATTCGCCAGTGGTTCAAGATCGAGCGTCGCGAGGAGGCGATCGAGCAGGGCAAAGACCTGATCGCCAGGGCTATGCGCAAGCAGAACCTGCCGCTGCAGAAGCTTATGAACCAGGATTCGCTCGCCGTCGTTGCCGGATTGCTTCGGTACGACGATGTCGCCGCGCTCTACGCGGCTGTCGGCGAAGGTCATGTTTCCACGCAGTCCGTGATCGAGAAGGTCGTCGCCTCGTTGCAGACCGAGGCGGAGGCGGAAGACTCCGAACTGGTGTTCACACCCCGCTCGCGCAGCAGCAAAGAGCTGCGGCACAGCGATTCTGGCGTGCTCGTGCGGGGGGCTCCCGACATCCTGGTGAAACTGGCGAAGTGCTGTACGCCGGTACCTGGCGACCAAATCGTCGGTTTTGTCACGCGCGGAGCCGGAGTCTCCGTGCATCGCAAGGATTGCCATAACGTGCAGTCGCTGCTGACCGAGCCCGAGCGAATGATCGAGGTCGAGTGGGCCCCGTCGTCGAAGAGCATCTTCCTCGTGCAGATCCAGGTCGAGGCGCTCGACCGTTCAGGCCTGCTGTCGGATGTGACCCGTGTGCTCAGCGAGAATCACGTGAACATCCTGTCCGCAACGGTGTCGACCTCGAGCGATCGGCTGGCGCTCAGCAGGTTCGTTTTCGAGATGGGTGACACGACGCATCTCGACCGTGTACTCAACTCGGTGCGCCGCATCGACGCCGTCTACGACGTCTATCGCGTCAGCTCCGGCTAGCCGGTCGAGCAACCGGCCAGAGGCACGGCCAGCTAGCCGGGCATCCCCTGCTGGCAACTCGCGAGGCGCCGGAGTGCGAGCCGTTTGCGCGGCAGGTTTCGGCGGCGATTCATCGCCCGCGCACAATCGGGGATGCTCAGCCCGCCGATTCGCAGAAGTTCTCGAACGATGCCGGTCTCGTTCTCGTTCCAGTCGATCACGAACCTCGTCAAGTCGATCACTGTGCGCAGCGGAGTCGTGACGGCGAGCGATCCCAGGTTGACCGTGTCGTCGGTCAGCAAAATCACCTCGCGAACGCTCACCGCCGAATCGAGCGAGGGCCTGGTGCGGGCCCCGGAGTCTGCACACAACTCGTGTCTCAGCGGTGGTCGCGGCTGGGCGCCCCAGATCCACGCGGCTGAGTGCCGTTCGGCGATGAGACGCGAGGGCAGCCCGGACGCCAGCCCCATGGCTCGCACCAGTGGTCCCGGAACCTCATCGAGGGGCGCGATACCGTCGCCGACACGGTACGCCTCACCGTCGAGAAGCATCGCGGTGAGTTCGGCCTGGTCGAAGTCGGCGGCGGTGAGGACGGGGGAGAGAACACGGGGCATCCCGCAACTATCCGTGAGCCATCGGGGTGCCAACGGATAAATCCGCAAGCTGTGGAAAGCGCACGCCTGTGGAGATGTCAGCGCAGCGCGTCGAGCCAGATCTTGCGTGCGTCGAGCGCTTCCTGGGCCTTGGCGACCTTCGACTTGTCTCCGCTCGCCTGCGCGTCGGCGAGTTCTCGCTCCAGTTTCGCGATGGCGTCGTGCAGCTGGCTCGCGAGCCCCTCGCTGCGGGCCTGCTTCTCGGGGTCGGAACGCTGCCAGTGTTCTTCATCGAGTTTGCGTACGGCGGTCTCGACCCTGCGCAGGCGATCTTCGACCGTCTTGACCTTGTCGCGGGGAACCTTGCCGATCTTGTCCCAGCGACGCTGGATGGATGCGAGGGATTCCTTCGCTTTGGCGCGATCCGTTACCGTGAGCAGTTTCTCGGCCTCGGTAAGCAGCTCAAGCTTCTCGGCAAGGTTCGCGTCGAATTCGACACTGTCTTTCGCGTCGATCTCCGACTTGGCCGCGTACAGCGCATCCCCGGCCGCCTTGAACTGTGCCCATAGTGCATCGTCGAACTTCTTGCCGGCCCGGCCGGCGAGTTTCCACTCGTCCAGCAGTGCGCGGTAGGTGGGAATGCCATCGGCGCCCTTGGCGCTCAGGCCTTCGGCTTTGGCAACGAGTTCCTGTTTGCGACTACGCGCATCCTTGTGGGTGCTGTCGAGTTCCGCGAAGAAAGCCTTGCGGTGACCGTCGATGATCGCCCGCGCGGCCCGGAACCGCTTCCACAGCTCATTGCTCTCGTTTTTCGGAAGACGCGGGCCGTCCTGCTGGTGCTTTTGCCAGCGAGCGAACAACTCGTCAAGGGTCGCCGTGACCTGCTTCCACTGCGCCTTCGCCGGATCCTGTGCGGCCAGCTTTTCCGCCTCGACGACGATGGCCTCACGCTCGGCCAGTGCTGCGGCGACGAGAGCCTTCGATTCCTCGGTCTGCTTCTCGGTGAGTTCTGTGACCGCCCCGCCGAGAGCTTCGAGTCGCGTGCGGAGCGCTGCAAGATCCCCGACCGCGTTGGCTGTGGCGATTGACGACGTGAGCGACTTGACCGCCTTTGCGATGTCGGCAGCGGGTGCACCACGCTTGGCTCGCTGTTCGAGCAGCGTGACCTGTCCGGCGAGTTCGATGAATTTGCGCTGGAAATAGGCGAGTGCCTCTTCGGGTGTGCCGTCAGGGTACTGTCCGACGGCACGCTCGCCCTCGGGTTCGCGCACGAAGACGGTACCCGTCTCGTCAACGCGACCCCATGGGGCCTGTTCGTCAGTTACCACGTTGTTCACCTTGTTCGTTCGATGGCTGCCGGGCAGGTGTTCGTTCTGCGGCCGTCGTCAAGCCTATTGCACGGTACTTTGACGCCGAATCGAATCTACTTGATCGTTACCGAGGTGATCCTGGTCGTTACAACGGGCGGCCCATCGGTGGTGGTCGTTGTGGTCGACCCTGCGGCTGGGGGAACGATGCCCTTGGAGGTGATCTTCGAGTTGAGTTCGCTGAGACCGCTCGTGACTTGTCCAAAGATCGAGTATCCCCCCGCGCTGTCCGCCGGGATGGTGGTGTCTTTGTAGGTGATGAAGAACTGGTGGCCCTGGCCGTAGGCGTTGTCGCTGGTGCGTGCCTCGACGATCGAACCTGCGGGATAGACGTTCGTCGAGGGGGTATTTTCGAGCGGTCCGAAGGAATACTGGGTCGCGTCCGCGCCCGTTGCGGAAGAGGTGCCGCACTGCAGCACGTAAAAATTGGGGCTGTTCGTCAGTCGCCAGCAGAGGAGACCGTCGAAGTAGTTGTCTTTCACGTCGGTCACGAACGACGCAACAGCCTGCGGCGCTGCCTTGCCGTTGAGCGAGATCCCGAGCTTCACGTTATTGAGCGTCAATGTTCCCGTCCAGGTGCGGGACTGGGCCACGCTCTTGTTGGGAACGTTCCCGATATTGGTCCCTGCCGCCGCAGACGCGGTCGGTGTCGGGGAGGCCGAGATCTTGGCTGCCGGTTTGCCCGGACCGGCGCTGAAGTAATAGATCTGTGTGAAGGTCGCGAGAGTCGCGACGACAACGAGACCGACAAGCGCGAAGACGTTATCGCGCACCCGGCGCCGCACCTGGTGGGTATGGACGGACTGGCGCGCGTTGTAGCGGCGCAGGCGGTCGCGGGCTTCGCGTGCCTCGCGGTCCGTGTTCTTGCTCGGTGCCACAGGTGTCCTCCAACGCTTATAGGGCTGCGCCCCAGAGAACTTTACGGGCGCGGACAAGACGCAGCCAAATGCCGCGCCCGGCGACGAGTCGGCGGTGCCGATTACGATTGCTTGCCATGGACACTCGCGTCGGACTTCGTGGCGGCGCGACCCCGCTGGCGGTTCGGATGCGCCCCACGAGTCTCGATGAGGTTGCCGGACAGAAGCACCTCCTCGGACCGGGCTCACCCCTGGTGAGCCTTGCGAATGACAAGTCGGGGCAGCAGGGTGCCGTGTCGGTCATCCTGTGGGGCCCGCCCGGAACCGGAAAGACGACGCTCGCCCAGGCCGTGGCCCATAGCTCCGGACGCAATTTCGTCGAACTCTCCGCGGTGAACGCCGGCGTCGCCGATGTGCGCAAGGTGCTGGAGCAGGCGCTG
>Ga0302202_10002969_pt1 | contig 18980 bp, 14 predicted proteins | sample II_Bog_N3_3_FD_194579 | JGI IMG/M metagenome (GOLD analysis project Ga0302202, IMG submission 194579) | Peat permafrost microbial communities from Stordalen Mire near Abisko, Sweden - II_Bog_N3_3 | ecosystem: Environmental > Terrestrial > Soil > Wetlands > Peat | place: Sweden: Abisko...
TGTCGTAGGGTGAGATGGCGCTATGCCATCCCACCATTCCGCGTCGGCTGGTGGGATGGCATAGCGCCATCCCACCCTACGACAATTGATCAAACCCGCATCGGCATCAGGACATACAGCGCGCTGCTGTCAGCGGCATCCTGTACCACCGTCGGCGCGGAGCCGTCGGAGAAGCGGAATTCCAGCGAGGTCGGGATCTGCGCGGTGATGTCGTTCAGGTAACGTGCCTGGAAGCCAATCTCCAGCGGACCGGCGGTGTAGGTGACGCGCTCGCCATCCAGTTCTTCGCTTGCCGTGCCCTGCTCGGGGGACGAGGCGGAGATCACCAGCAGATCCTTCGCCAACGACAGCTTCACCGGGCGCGACCGCTCCGACGAAATCGCCGATACGCGGGCGACAGCTGCTTCGAAATCCTTGCAGCCAACGCGCAGCACCTTGTCGTTGTCACGCGGGATGACGCGGTCATATTCCGGGAAGGTTCCGTCGATCAGCTTGCTGGTCAGCGTGATGCTGCCGACGGTGAACTGAATGCGGGTGTCGCTCAGCGCCAATTCCACGCCGCCTGTGGCTTCATCGAGCAGCTTGCGCAGCTCAGCGACCGTCTTGCGCGGGATGATCACGCCCGGCATGCCAACAGCGCCCTCGGGCAGATCAACCTGCACACGCGCCAGACGATGACCGTCCGTCGCCACCGCACGCAGAACGCGGACGCCGTCCGATTCAGCAGCATGCAGATAGATGCCATTGAGGTAATAGCGCGTCTCTTCGGTGGAGATAGCGAAACGGGTGCGGTCGATCAGGCCGCGCAGATCCTGTGCGTCGACCGGGAATTTATGCGGCAGCGTGCCAGCCGTCATCGAGGGGAAATCTTCGATCGGCAGCACGACGAGGCTGGTGGCATAACGGCCCGCGCGCACGGCCAGCGGCGCGTCTCCGCCCGGATGGTCGAACTCAACCTCAGCGCCTTCCGGCAGCCTGCGGACGATTTCGTAGAGGGTGGCGGCGGGGGCCGTGCAGGCGCCGTTGCGGATGGATGTGGCGGCCACATCTTCCACAACCGCGATTTCCATGTCGGTCGCTGTCAGGGTGAGTTTCACGTCGCGCACTGCGATCATCACGTTCGCGAGAATCGGGATGGTGTTGCGCTTCTCGACCACGCTCTGCACATGTGCCAGCGCCTTGAGGAGCACTGCGCGGTCGGCCTTGAACTTCATCTCTGTTTCCTTTGGACCACGGCCAACGATTCGGGAACCCGAAGATAGCAAAATCTTCGCGCAACGCTAGCACGCGCCCCGAAAAACCGTGAATTCGATGCTTGAAGACTAATTATTCTGCCGGTTTTGCGTCTTCAATGTCTTCGAGGCTGAATTGAGCCGCCTCTTCGTCGTAGGCATAGAGCTCGGCATAGCGGCCCCACATGATCGCGGTGCGCAGAGTCTCCTCGGCATAGTCTGGCGACATGTGATCTTCCAGCTCATCGAGGAACCTTACCGACGAGGCGCGATGGTTCCAGCGCTCGTCCAGCGTGCGGCGAATGGCGGCAACCAGCGGCACGTGATTGCGCAGCGCATCCGCAAAAATCGCCTTGCGGCCATCGGTGTTGGCGAGGGCGAATTTCTTGCCCGAGTCGGTCAGGGTAAGGTCACCATCGGCCAGATCGGACAGATGCAGCAGCTGCAAAGCCTCACCCATAGGCAGCAATTCGTCGGCTTCCAACTGCAGACCCGCCGCCAACGCCGGAAGGTCAGCGCGACCGTCATAGGGGGGGGCTGCCAGAGCTTCGATCAGACCGGCGAGCAAATTGGTGGACACCGAGACCAGCGGTGTGGCCACGCCGGCTTCCGCCGCCGGGGTCTGCACGCTTGCCGCAGGCTTCTGCGGACGGCGGGTCATCACGGCGTAGATGTTGTCCACCAATTCGCGGAATGCCGGGTCAAGGCGGTTGCGCGGATGCGGGAACGGCACCGCCAATTCATGCGCCACCCGGCCGGGATTGGAGGAGAACACCAGAATGCGGTCGCACATCAACACCGCTTCTTCGATGTTATGGGTCACCATCATGATCGACTTGATCGGCAGCTTCTGCTCCGACCACAGATCGATCAAATCGGTGCGCAGCGTCTCGGCCGTCAGCACGTCCAGCGCTGAGAACGGCTCATCCATCAGCAGCAGATCGGGATGCACCACCAGCGCACGGGCGAGGCCCACGCGTTGGCGCATGCCGCCGGAAAGCTCCTTCGGATAGGCGCTCTCATAGCCGCCCAGACCGATCAGATCGATGGCGTCCTCGGCACGCTTCTCGCGTTCTGCTGTGGGAATGCCTTGGGCTTCCAGGCCGAGTTCCACGTTCTCGCGCACCGTCAGCCACGGGAACAGCGCGAAGCTCTGGAACACCATGGCGATGCCATCCGCCGGGCCGTCAATCTGCTTGCCGCGCCATTTCACCTCACCGGCGGTGGGCTTGAGCAGCCCCGCCACGATGCGCAGCAAGGTGGATTTGCCGGAGCCGGAGCGACCCAGCAGGCCGACCATCTCGCCGACTTTGAGTGTCAGATTGACATCATCAAGCACCACCAGATCGGCAGAGCTATCCTTGTGATAGGATTGGCGGCAGCCGGTGACCTGCATCAGTGGGGCCGGGGAAATGGTTCCGTCCATGGTCGAAATCCTCGCAGGTCAGAGCGTCAGGCGGCGGGTGGCGTAGGCGTAGAGTGGGCGCCAGAGCACGCGGTTGAAACCGAGCACAAAGACCGACATCACCGCCACGCCCAACACCACGCGGGCGAAATTCCCGTCCGTGGTGGCTTGGGCGATATAGGCACCAAGCCCATGCGCTTGCAGTTTGTCGTCACCCCAACTGGCCACTTCGGCGACAATTGAGGCGTTCCAAGAGCCACCGGAGGCGGTGATCGCGCCGGTGACAAAATACGGGAAGATGCCGGGCAGAATCACCCGCCGCCACCACAGCCAGCCGCGCACCTGAAGGTTTTTCGCCGCTTCCTGCAAATCGCCCGGAAACGCCGAGGCTCCGGCGATCACGTTGAACAGGATATACCACTGGGTGCCCAGGATCATCAGCGGCGTCAGCCAGATGTCGGAATTGCCGTGGAACTTCACGATCAGAATCACAAAAATCGGGAAGAACAGATTGGCCGGGAACGCGGCGGCGAATTGGGCCACTACCTGCACGCGCCGCGCCCAATCCGGCCGTAGCCCAATCCATACCCCAATCGGCACCCAGATCGCCGCTGCCAGAGCGATCAGCACGATCACTCGCACCATGGTGAAAAGGCCCAACTTCACGGCCTCGCCCAGATCGGCCAGACCGACATCGTTCGAGGCGATGTAATCGACAATCAGCCACACCATCCAGCCAGCGATCAGCACGGCGGCGACGTAGAACAGCGCGTCGGCGAGTTTGGACGGCGGCTTTTCATGCCGTTCACCCGTGGCCATCGGCAGCGACAACCGCAGCCGTGCAATGGTGGACAGGCCATCGCCGACCACATCCATCATCACGCTCAGCACCCGCGTGCGGCGCATCAGCTTCAGCACCCAGGGGTCTTCAGCGACGGCACCGGCCGTTAATTCCATGCGGAACTTTGCCGACCACGCAACCAGTGGGCGGAACAGCAATTGGTCATAGGCGAGGATGACGATGAACATCGCCAAAATTGCCCACCACACGCTCGGCATCGACCGCTGATCGAGGGCGACGGAGACGTAAGAACCGATGCCCGGCAGCGTCCAGCTTTTGTCGCCCAGCGTGATCGCCTCAGAGGCGACGACGAAGAACCAGCCGCCAGACATCGACAGCATCATGTTCCACACCAGCCCCGGTATCGAGAACGGCACCTCCAGCCGCCAGAAGCGCTGCCACGGCGTCAGGCGGAACGAGCGCGCGGCTTCGACCAGATCGGCGGGCAGGGTGGTCAGCGACTGATACATCGAGAACGCCATGTTCCAGGCTTGGCTGGTGAACACGGCAAAGATCGCGGCCAATTCCAGCCCGGCGACCTTGCCGGGGAACAGGCCCATGAAGAACGCGGTGGTGAAGGTCAGAAAGCCCAGGATCGGCACCGATTGGAGAATGTCCAAGATCGGCACGATGATCAGCCCGGCACGGCGGCTTTTGGCGGCCAGGGGGGCGACGGTGAAAGTGAACACCAGCGAGGCGAACAAGGCCGCGAACATCCGCAGCGTGGTGCGCAACGCGTATTCCGGCAAATTGGACGGATCAAGCGAGACGGCCACCGCTTGTGGCGCATCAATCGGCTGAAACGTCTCGGGTGTTACATGCACCAACGCCACGATGCCGGCGAGCACACAGGCAGAGGCCAACGCGTCCCACACATTGGGAAGACGGCGGGATGATGTCAGGGAGGAGGGCAGAGAGCGCGACATCAGGTTGCATCCGGCAGACTGCCATGGCTGTTATCGTAATCGACCTGCCCTGTCACTCGCAGCAACCGTTGAGTTTTTGTGACAGAAACGGCCGATCAGCGATGGCCGGTGGACCCAAAGCCGCCTGTGCCGCGGTCGGTGTTGTCCAGATTCGCCACCTCCACCCAATGCCCACGCACCACCGGAGCCAGCACGGCCTGGGCGATGCGCATGCCGCGCGTGACGGTGAAGGGCTCAGCGCCGGTGTTGAGCACGATCACGCCCACCTCACCGCGATAATCCTCGTCAATTGTGCCGGGGCTGTTCGGCAGAGTGATGCCGTTTTTCAACGCGAGGCCTGAGCGTGGGCGCACCTGCAGTTCGAATCCTGGCGGCAGGGCAATTGTCAGCCCGGTCGGCACCAGCGCGCGACCGCCGGGCGGGATGATGAGGTCAGCGGCCACGGCCGCCAGCAAATCCATTCCCGCAGCGCCTGCGGTGGCGTAGCTCGGCAGGGCCAGCCCCTCGGCATGCGGCAGGCGGGTGACGCGGATGGGGTGGCTCGAATTCATTGAAAAACCTCAGCAATACGGGCGGCCAGTCGGCGCGCCACTTCATCTTTGGCCAGACGTGGCCAGTTCTCGACGCCCGCTGCGGTGACGAGATGCACTTCATTCTCAGCACCACCCATGATGCCGGTGCCATGGCCGACATCGTTGGCCACGATCCAGTCACAGCCTTTGCGGGCGCGTTTGCCCTGCGCGTGGGCGATCACATCATGCGTCTCGGCGGCGAAACCGACGACCAGGCGCGGGCGCGGTGAGCCATGCGCGATGGTGGCAAGAATGTCGGGATTGGTGGTCAGCACCAAAGCAGGCGGCGGGGCACCGGGGGCTTTCTTCATCTTCAGCCCGGCCTCCTCCGTGCGCCAATCGGCGACGGCGGCGGCGAAGACGGCGATGTCGGCGGGCAACGCCTGGGTGCAGGCGTCGAGCATCTCGCGGGCGGTTTCAATCTGCACCAGCGTCACGCCCATAGGTGTCGGCACCGAAACCGGGCCGCTGACCAGCGTCACGCGCGCACCGAGAGCGGCCAGGGCTCCGGCAATCGCATGGCCCTGTTTGCCGGAGCTGCGATTGGCGATGTAGCGCACCGGGTCAATCGGCTCATGCGTCGGGCCGGAGGTGACGAGGGCATGCTTGCCTGCCAGCGGTTTGGCGGTGGTGAGCAAAGCTTCGATGGCGGCCAGGATGGCGGGCGGCTCGGCGAGGCGGCCGGGGCCGAATTCGTTGCAGGCCATCACGCCCTCATCGGGGCCGATCACCGACACTCCGCGCGCGGTGAGTGTGGCCATGTTTGCCTGTGTGGCCGGATGCAGCCACATGCGCACATTCATCGCAGGCGCCACCAGAACCGGCTTGTCAGTGGCGAGCAGCAGCGTGGTGGCGAGATCATTGGCCATCCCGTGCGTCATCTTCGCCAGAATATCCGCCGAGGCCGGGGCGACGACCACCAGATCGGCGGCGCGCGAGAGCTGGATATGGCCCATCTCGCTCTCATCGGTGAGCGAGAACAGGTCAGTGTAGACTTTCTGTTCCGTCAGCGCCTGCAGGGAGAGCGGGGTGACGAATTGCTCGCCTGCTTTGGTCAGCACGGCGGTGACGCCCGCGCCGGATTTGCGCAGCAAGCGCACCAATTCAAGCGCCTTATAGGCAGCAATGCCGCCTGAGACGATGAGGAGGATGCGTTTGCCGAGAAGGCTCACAGACGCCAACCCGTATGAATGGCGGCAATCCCGCCGGACAGATTGCGCACCTGCACCCGACCAAGCCCGGCCTTACGGAACATCCCGGCCAACGTCTCCTGGTCGGGCATCATGCGGATGCTCTCGGCGAGGTATTGATAGCTGTCCTCATCCTTGGCCACCACGCGGCCCAATTTGGGCAGCACCTTGAAGCTCCACAGATCATAGATCGGGCTGAGCGCTGCCACCTGAACGCGCGAGAATTCCAACACGCAGAACCGCCCGCCTGGCCGCAACACGCGGCGGGCTTCGGAGATCACCGCGTCTTTGTCGGTGCAGTTGCGCAGGCCGAAGGACATCGAAATCGTGTCCACCGAGCGGTCCGGCAGCGGCAGTTTCTCGGCATCGGCATTGAGGAAGCTGATTCGGTCGGCGAACCCGTTCGCCATTGCCCGGTCCCGCCCCACGCTGAGCATCGCCGCATTGATGTCCGACAAAATCGCAGGCCCGCCGCCATGGCCGAGCCAGCCGAAGGTGATGTCGCCGGTGCCGCCGGCCAGATCGAGCAAATCGCGGCGGGGGGAGGGGGAGAGCACGTTGATGAAGATGCGCTTCCACAGGCGGTGGATGCCCAGCGACATCAGGTCGTTCATCAAATCGTATTTCGGCGCCACGCTGTCGAAGACCTCGCGCACGAGCGTCTTCTTATCGTCGCGGTTCACGCGGCGATAACCGAAATCGATGTCGTCAGCTGCACCCTGCGGCGCTGTGGTATTGTCGCTCATGCCCACACTCTATAGCGTCCCGCGTCATGCCGGAACTCCCTGAAGTAGAGACCGTGATGCGTGGGTTGGAGGCGCGGCTTTTGGGCCGCAGGATCACCCGCGCGGAACTGCGCCGTCCCGATCTGCGCTGGACGGTCCCGCCGAGCCTGCCAAGCGTGCTGCAAGGCGCGGAAGTGGCGAGTTTTCGCCGCCGTGCGAAATACATCCTCATGCGTCTGGTGGGGCGGCAGAGCGTGCTCATCCATTTGGGCATGTCTGGCAGGATGAATCTCGGCACCGTCGGCCAGAACGAAGCACCGCCCGCGCATGAGCACCTGCTGATCGAAACTGAAGACGGCACCCGCCTTGGTTTTGTCGATCCGCGTCGCTTCGGCGCACTCGATCTGCTCGACCCCGCCCATGAGGACAGCCACAAGCTGCTCGCCGGTCTAGGGCCGGAGCCGTTGGGGCCGGATTTCGATGCAGCGCACCTCGCTTGTGTGCTGGCTGGCCGCAACACGCCGATGAAGGCGGCGTTGCTCGATCAGTCCAATGTGGCGGGGTTGGGCAATATCTATGTCTCCGAGGCGCTGTTCCGCGCCCGCATCTCGCCGGAGCGGCGGGCGGGGGATGTCACCAAGCCGGAAATTGCCCTGCTGGTGGCCGAAATCCGCGCAACTCTCACCGAGGCGATTGCCGCCGGTGGATCCACTTTGCGCGACTATGCACAGCCCTCGGGCGAGCTTGGCTATTTCCAGCACAATTTCAAAGTCTATGGCCGCGCGGGTGAGCCGTGTGAGCGTTGCCCTGGCCCGCCAGGGTGCAGCGGGATTGTCCGGATCGTGCAATCCGGACGCTCCAGCTTCACTTGCCCCTCTTCGCAGCCCTAGCTACATCCGAGACCAAGAAACCAAGGAGACGCAGTGATGAGCACCTATGAAATGATTTTGGTGGAAACACACGGCCACGTGACTCTGATCCGCCTCAACCGTCCCAAGGCGCTGAACGCGCTGTGCGGTCAGCTGGTCAGCGAATTGAACGAGGCACTCGCGGCCTCCCAGGCGGACCCGGAGATTGGTGCCATCGTGCTCACCGGCTCCGAACGCGCTTTCGCCGCCGGTGCCGACATCAAGGAGATGAAGGACAAATCCTATCCCGAGACCGCGCTGAACGATTTCATCGCCCCTTGGGAGAACATCCTGCGCATCGGCAAGCCGGTGATCGCGGCTGTGGCAGGGTTTGCGCTGGGTGGCGGCTGTGAGCTCGCGATGATGTGCGATTTCATCATCGCTGCCGACACCGCAAAATTCGGCCAGCCGGAAATCAATCTCGGCGTCATCCCCGGCGCTGGCGGCACGCAGCGTCTGACACGGGCGGTGGGCAAGTCGAAAGCGATGGATATGGTGCTCACCGGGCGGATGATGGACGCCGCTGAAGCCGAGCGCAGCAACCTCGTCAGCCGCATCGTGCCGGCCGACAAGCTGGTGGAAGAGGCGCTGGCCATGGCTGAGAAGATCGCCAATCTGTCGCCGATCGCGGTGGCGATTGCCAAGCAGTCGGTTAACCGGGCGTTCGAGACCACGCTGACCGAAGGCGTGCGCGCCGAGCGTGGGCTGTTCTTGGCGCTGTTCGGCACCGAGGGCCAGCGCGAAGGCATGGCAGCTTTTGCTGAAAAGCGCGCACCGGTATTTCGTCGCAGCCCTGCGGCGGAATGACGGCAATGCTTGGAGCGCGGTGAGGGATTCTTGACTCACGCTCAGGCGCAGACTATCACCCCGCCTCCTCGCGGTCATCGCTGGTGAAATGTCGGGTCTGTGATCCTATGCAGACTCGCCATCCTTCGCATGGCATGGCACGATAATGGCAACGAACTGCAACCGGGTCGGATAACCGATCCGTATCTTTTGAAGAGAGCCCATGGCCAACAACGCTTCTGCGCGCAAGCGCATCCGCCAGACCGCGGTCCGCACCGAGCGCAACGCCGCACGCAAGTCGCGCATGCGCACCTTCATCAAGAAGGTTGAAACCGCGATCACCTCCGGCGACAAGACGGTTGCCCAGGAAGCCCTGCGCGCCGCTCAGCCGGAAGTTCAGCGCGCTCGCACCAAGGGTGTGATCCACCTGAACACGATTGCCCGCAAGATTTCGCGCCTTTCCGCGCGGATCAAGGCGATGGCCACCGCCTGATTTCGAACCCGGCGCAGTCTGCTTACAGTCTGCGCCGGACGTTTCGAAATACGCAGATTTCCGGGCTTGCCTGGCTGCGTGCTTTATACTTTTTTTATACTACAAAAATGCTCACCAGGGGCTAGCTTCTGGTGTTATTTTTTTGCGTTCACGGCTTTTGACGAATTTTTAAAAGTTGTGATTTGCCTCGTGCCGATTTTCCGACCTATCATTTCTCCACTGAAAATGAAGGCGAGAACCGGCTGAAGCGGTCGATGCTGTTTGCAACTGCGATTTGGGCTGAGGGGGTAGCGGGTGGCATGAGCAGAGCAGAGGAAGAAGCCCTTGCGCATGCACGGGGCACCAACGCCCAAAATCATGAACCCGAATCCCAGCTTGCCGTTCAATGGGCCCGCATTCGCGGCCATATGCAAAGTGAAGTGGGTGACGTTGAATACCGGACCTGGCTGCGTCAGATGACGCTGGGCGGGCTGGAAGGCGACGAGATCACCGTGCGCCTGCCGACCCGCTTCCTGCGCGACTGGGTTCGCTCACATTATGGTGATCGGCTGACCGCGTTGTGGACGGCAGAGAACCGTGCCGTGCGCCGGGTGGAAATTCGCGTTGGTGCCGGTGTGCAGATGACGCCGATTTCCGAACCGCTGAGCGCCCCGCCAAGTGCTGGCCCGCGTCTGGTGCAGGCAGCCATCGCTACCGTTGCCGCGCCGCAGGCAGCCCCTGCGGTTCGCCCGGAAGAGCGCCTTGATGCGCCGCTCGACCCGCGCTTCACCTTCGACAGCTTCATCGTCGGCAAGCCCAACGAATTCGCCTATGCCTGCGCCCGCCGCGTGGCCGAAAAGCCCGCCAGCCAGGGTTTCAATCCGCTATTCCTCTATGGCGGCGTGGGCCTCGGAAAGACCCATCTGATGCACGCCATCGCCTGGGAACTGACCAACCCGACACAGGCCACAGGCGGGACGCGCCAGCCCGTCACGGTTGCCTATATGTCGGCCGAGAAATTCATGTATCGCTTCATCGCAGCGATCCGTGCGCGCTCGACGATGGAGTTCAAGGAACAGCTGCGCAGCGTGGACGTGCTGATGGTCGATGACCTTCAGTTCCTCATCGGCAAAGACGCCACGCAGGAAGAATTTTTCCACACGTTCAACGCGCTGGTCGATGCCGGCAAGCAGATCGTCGTCTCGTCGGACAAATCCCCGTCCGACCTTTCCGGTCTGGAAGACCGCGTGCGCACCCGTTTGGGCTGCGGCATGGTGGCCGATCTGCATGCGACGACGTTTGAATTGCGCATGTCCATCCTTGAAGCCAAGGCCGCCCGCGCGGGTGTGCCGGTGCCGCCGAAGGTGATGGAATTCCTCGCGCATAAGATCACCACCAATGTGCGTGAGCTTGAAGGTGCCTTGAACCGCCTGATTGCGCACGCCAATCTGTTCGGTCGCTCCGTTACGTTGGAGACGACGCAGGAAGTGCTGCACGACATCCTCAAAGCGCATGACCGCCGCGTCACGATTGAGGAAATTCAGCGCAAGGTGGCTGAGCATTACAACATCCGCCTGACCGACATGGCCTCGGCCCGTCGTGCGCGCGCAGTGGCACGGCCGCGTCAGGTGGCGATGTATCTGGCCAAGCAGCTCACCAGCCGCTCGCTGCCGGAAATCGGCCGCAAATTCGGCAATCGCGACCACACTACGGTGATGCATGCCGTCAGCCGGGTGACGGAACTGATGGAGCGCGATTCCGGCTTCTCCGAAGATGTGGAGTTGCTGCGCCGGATGCTGGAATCGTAAGACATTCCGCCCTACGGTGTTGCACTACAACATCCGAGGAACCGACATGCCCCAGCCCGATCACATCTCCAAACTCGGCGTGCCGCCGGAGGAGAACCTGCCCGACGATCTGAAGACGATCTGGGCGAAGTGCCGGGAAAAGTTGGGCTTTGTGCCGAACGTGTTCAATACGCTCAGCCTCAAGCCGCAGCGCCTGCGTGATTTTATGCAGATGTTCAACGAGATCATGCTGTCAGAGAGCGCTCTGTCAAAGCTCGAACGCGAGATGGTCGCCGTTGTCGTCTCTGCGGCCAACCGTTGCTATTACTGCCTGGTGTCGCACGGCGCTGCGGTGCGCAAGATGTCGGGCGATCCGCAGCTGGGTGAGATGCTGGCGCTGAATTTCCGCGTGGCCGAGGTATCGCCGAAGATGCGCGGCGTGCTGGACTTCGCCCATAAACTCACCGTCACCCCCGCTGATGTGGTGGAGGCGGATCGGCAGAAGCTGCGTGATCTGGGGCTGTCGAGCGAGGATATTTTCGACCTGGCCGAAGTGGTGGCGCTGTTCAACTTCTCCAACCGCGTCGCGATCGCGTCGGACATGATGCCGAACGCGGAATATCATTCGCAGGCGCGGTAGTCTCCGCCTTCATATCACTGGATCAATCGGCGAAGGCGGGGTGCCACCAGCTTCGATGGCCTCGCCCGCCGCGATCAGCAGATCTTCGCGATAACGCGGGCCGATCAACTGCACGCCCACTGGCGCGCGTCCGACCATGCCGGTGGCGACGGTCAGCCCCGGCAGCGACATCGCGGGCAGGCCGGTTTGCAGCAATTGTGCCTCCAGCACCGCCTGGAAGGCCTCCACGCTTTTCATGTCTTCCTGATCGGGGAAGGGCAACACGCCCGAGACCGGCACGAGCAGCACCGGGTAACGGTCGAGGAAAAGCTGGAATTCGCGGGTGATCGTCGCACGACGCACCAAGCATTTCGCCACGATATCGGGCGGCAGGCTCTCGGCTATATGGCGCACGCCTTCGACGACACGCAGCGCACCCGGATCGCCTTCACGTTCGACCGCATCGGCAAAGGCTGCGAAATTATCGCCGAGCCAGAGCTTGAGTTGAATATCGGTCGCCTCGCGGAAGCTGGGCGTGTCGTCCACTTCCTCGACGATATAGCCAGCAGCTTCGAGTCTGTGGGCGGCGTCGGTCAGTGCTGCGATGATTTCCGGTGCGACGAACATGCCGTTCGGGCGCAGACAAAGTGCGACCTTCTTCGCCACCGGGGCACCGGCATAGGGCACCGGCGTGTACCAGGCGTCGCGTGCATCAGGGGCGGCCATGGCTTTGAAGCTGGCCTTGATGTCGGCCATCGTGCGGGCGAGCGGGCCAGAGACGGCCATCAATTGCGGGCCGATGCCGCGTTCTGCGCCAGATTTGTTCCAGGCGGGCACCCGGCCCAGGCTGGGACGCAGGCCATGCACGCCGCAGGCATAGGCGGGATAGCGGATCGAGCCGCCGATGTCAGAACCATGCGCAATCGCGCCAATCCCCGCCGCCACGGCGGAGGCGGCACCACCCGACGAGCCACCCGGCGTGAGTGATGGATCGCGCGGGTTTTTCGTCGCCCCATGCAATTCGTTGTTGGTGAACCAGCGCAGCGAGAAAGCCGGCGTGTTGGTGCGGCCGAGCAGCACCGCTCCCGCCTTGCGCAGATTGGCCACCACCGGGTTGTCCTCGGTGGCGATCAGATCCTTTTGCAGGCGCAACCCGTTGGTGGTGGCGTAGCCGACCTGATCGGCGAGGCATTTGATCGTCACCGGCACACCGGCAAGCGGGCCGGGGTCTTCACCGGCGGAGAGCTTGCGGTCGATGGCCTCGGCCTGGGCGAGCACGTCATCCGGGCGATGTTCCACCACGGCATTCAGCCAGGGATTGACCGCGTCCAATCGGGCCAACGCATCGACGGAGGCTTCTCGCGCGGAGATTTCACGGCTGCGGATTTTGGCCGCGAGATTGGTGGCGGAGAGGCGCCAGAGGTCGGACATCGTAGTTAAACTCCTCGCAATGACGAATAAAACTCTCTCACGCCGCATCCCCGCCGGGAAGACGGCCCGTGCTGATTGCACCAATCAAAATGCCGGCGTCTGGCGTGCTGAACAATTCCTCCACCGGCACCGTCACCCGACGCCGCCAATTCGGACGTTCACGGTCAGTGCCCGGTAGGTTCACCGCCTCACGCTCGCCTGCGATATCCTCGGCCTGCACATAGGCGAGATCGCAGCCGGTTTCGGCCACGAAGCGATGGGCGGCTTCCGCCAGATCGCCCTCGCCGACCACCTGCCGCAATGCCGCAATATCGGCCTCGCGCTCTTCCACTGGCGGGGCGGAGAGGCCGAGGGCGGTGCGTTCGGTGATGTCGGCGGCTTCCTGCCAACCACGCAAGGTGGGCAGATCATGCGTCGAGACACAGGTGACGGCGCGTTGCGGGTAAGAGTCGCGGGCGCGGAACTCCATGCCGTCGCGTTCGAGCAGCAGCACGCGATAGCCCAGAATATCATTCGCCGTCAGCGCCTCCCGCAGCCCGTCGAGCACGGTGCCGAGATCTTCGCCGATGATCAGAGCCTTTGCATTGTGCGATTCCAGCGCCACCTGACCGAGCAGATCGGAGAACGGATAAGCGACATAGGTGCCGTCCGAGGCCTTGCCACCTTCCGGCACATAGAACAGCCGGGCGAGACCGAGCGCATGGTCGATGCGCAATCCGCCTGCGTGGCGCAAATTGGTGGCGAGCAATTCGGCGAAATCGGCATAGCCGGTGCGCCGCATCGCCAGCGGGTTCATCGGCGGCAGGCCCCAAACCTGACCTTCGGCGGAGAACGGATCAGGCGGGGCACCGACGGAGACGCCATGCACCATCCGGTCACCCAACGCCCACGCCTCGGCTCCATCCGGCGCACAGCCGACGGCGAGGTCGCGAATGATGCCGATTTCCAGCCCGCGTGAGGCTTCGGCCAGGGCTTTGTCGGACAGATATTGCTGATAGCTGTGGAACAAGATGCGCTGCGCGTGGGAGGCGGCGAAGGCGGCGCAATCCTCGCTGCGTGGATTGGATAGAGCGCCCGCCCATTGCGGCCACGGCACGCCGATGCGGGTTTCGGCAATCGCCTGGAACAACGCGAAATCTGCCAGTGATTGGCCGCGTTCGGTGCGGAAGCGGGCGAAATCCTCGGAATGCATCTCGTTGAGGAAGCGCTGCCACAGCCAGGGCATCTTCGCCGCCCAGACGCGGACATACTCAACCTGATTGCTCCAGCGCAGCGATTCCGTGGCGGGGGCAGCCTGCGGCACGTCGAGATAAATCGGGTCAAGGAAGCGGCGGTCGGACGGCTGATAGGGGGAGGCGCGTTCGCGTTCGTCGGGGAACAGCGCGTGCATCGGGTTCAGCGCGAGTGCCGCCCCGCCTGCGGCGCGGGTGCCTTTGAGTAGATGGGCCAGCGTGGTGAAATCGCCGATGCCCTGATCGCCGGAGCGGCGCAGGGAATAGAGTTGCGCCGAAAGCCCGAAGCGACGGCCACCATCACGCAAAGCGGGCGGCAGATAGCAGCGGCCGGGAGCGACGGTGAGGTGGCATTTCGACCACGGCGCATCCTCGCGCCAGATTTGATAACGGCCGATGGCCAGATCGGGCAGCGTGACCTTCCAGATCTGCGCGCCCCGACGGTCCGGAGCGATGCAGGGCAACACGCGGGCGTCGGTGGAGCCCGCGCGAATGCGATGCGAGCTGCCATCCTCGCCCTCGGCGATCAACCACGTGGTGACGGGCGCGCGTCCGGCGGGCAGGCCGAGCCTGATCTGCATGTTGCTGCCCAGCCGCACGACGGCTGATTCCGGAATCGGACGCAGCGGGCCGGATTCAGCGAGCGACGCCAGAGCATCGCGAATTTCGCCATTGCTGCCAGCGTCGATGCCGAGCGCCCCGAGCATGTGGCGCTGCGTGTCTGGCGTGACGTGATGATGCGTGCCGTCCGTCTCCCACCATTCCTCCGAAATCCCCGCCGCCTGAGCGAGGCGGCCGAGCAGAGCGGGGTCGGCTTCGCGGCGGATCGGCACCGGGTCCGGCTGTTCGGCCCAGATCTGCACGGAGCGCGCGGTGAGTTGGAATTGCGGTGAGCCATAGGCGGAATCTGCCGCCCGCTTCCAAATTTTGCCTTCTTCGGCAGGCGGCAGCGTGAGTTCGCTGTTCTGCTGACCCCGGTTGATGCACAACGCCACGCGCTGGGCGGCGCGGCAGATCACCATGATCAGTGTGGCAGCGTCCGGACGGTTCCAGTCCCACGCCTCCAACGGCCGCCCGTCTGGGCGCAGCCAGACGACATCGGGGTTGGGCTCGCCGGGGGCTGGGACACCAGTGAGGAAAGCATCGTCGTGCAGTGCGGGCAGGTCGCGGCGCAAGGCGATCATCTGGCGCGTCCAGGCGAGCATCGGGCGGTTGCCGTTGGCCCAATCGAGCCACGCCGTTTCGTTGTCCTGCGCGTAGGGATTGTTGTTGCCGTGCTGCGACTGGCCGAACTCGCTGCCCATGGCGAGCATCGGGGTGCCGCGTGACAGCAAGGTGATGGCAATCAACGCGCGTTGATCGGCCTCGCGGGCAGCGATGATGGCTGGGTCGGCGGTGGGGCCTTCGACGCTGTGATTCCACGAGTTGTTGGCGTCGGTGCCGTCGCGATTATCCTCGCCATTCGCCTCGTTGTGCTTTGCGGTGTAGGCGGTGAGGTCGGCCAGGGTGAAGCCGTCATGGGCAGTGATGAAATTCACCGTGCGCGACGGGCGGTATTTGCGGCCGAACAGATCCGACGAGCCTGCCAGACGGGTGGCGAGCGGGCCGAGCATGTTCTGATCGCCGCGCCAGAAGCGCCGCACGTCGTCGCGGAAGCGGTCGTTCCACTCGCCCCAATTGCCGGGGAATTGCCCCGTGCGCCAACCGCCGGGACCGCAATCCCAGGGCTCGGCGATGATCTTCAGCTTGGACAATTCAGGATCGGCATCAATGGCGGTCAGCAGCGGCGCATCCTGGTCGTAGCCGTCTTCGCGGCGGCCGAGGATGGTGGCCAGATCGAAGCGGAAGCCGTGCACGCCACCGAATTTCGCCCAGGCGCGCAACGTGTCCATCGCCAGACGCAAGCCGCCGGTGCGATGCAAAGCCAGCGTATTGCCGCAACCGCTGTCATTGGCGTCGCGCCACGGATTGGTGCTGCCCGCGCGGAAATACAGCGCGTTGTCGATGCCGCGCAGCGAGAGCGTGGGGCCGGTTTCGTCGCCTTCGCCGGTGTGGTTGAGCACCAGATCGACAATCGTCTCAATGCCTGCCCGCGCCAACGCCCACACGGCCGCGCGCACCTCCGGCCAACCGCCAGGGGCGAGGCGGGGATCGGGGGTCATGAAGGCGATGGTGTTGTAGCCCCAATAGTTTTCGAGGCCGCGGGCGGTCAGATGCCGTTCGGAAATCCACGCGCAAGGCGGCATGATTTCCAGCGTGGTGATGCCGAGCGCCTTGAGATGGGCAATCGAGGCCGGATGGGCGAGGCCTGCGAAGGTGCCGCGCATGCGGGACGTGATGTCGGGATGGCGCATCGAATAGCCGCGCACATGCGCTTCATAGATTACCGTCTTGTCCCACGGCACCAACGGCACCGGGATCGGGCCGGATTCCGGCTGGCAGACGATGGCTTTCGGCACGAAATGCGCCGAGTTGGTGTCGTCCATCGCACCGCTATCGGTGGAGGAGCGCTGGCTGGGGTGGAATTGCGCGATGCTGTCCAAGGCCATCGCGTAGGGGTCGATCAGCAGCTTGGTCGGGTTGAACCGATGCCCCTCTGCCGGTGCCCACCGCCCATGCACGCGCAGGCCATAGCGATGGCCGGGCACGATGCCGGGGATTTCACCGTGAAACACGTCACCCGTGCGGGCGGGCAATGGGATGCGGTATTCGCTGCCATCGTCGGTGAACAGGCAGAATTCCACCGCCGTGGCATTGCGCGACAACACGGCGATATTGGCGCCGGTCGCGGTCACCGTCACACCCAGAGGGGCGGGCTGGCCGGTGGTGGGGATGGGGAGTCTCATGCCGGTTGCAGAATGCTGCGGTAGAGGGCGGCGTAGTGCTGTGCCGGGCCGCGCCAGGAGACGTCCGAATTCAGACCGCTGGTCTGCATCTTCGCCCAGACAGCCTTCTGCGCATACAGCTTCGCCGTGCGTCCCATCGCCTGCGTGAGCGCCATGGCGGTGATTGGCGAGAATTGCACCCCGGTGGCGGCACCAGCGGCGATGGCGGCCGGGTTGGCGTCGATCACCGTGTCGGCCAGACCGCCGACGCGGGCGACAACCGGCACGGCGCCATAACGCAGCGCGCAAAGCTGGGTCAGTCCGCAGGGCTCGAAGCGCGACGGCACCAGCAGCGCGTCCACGCCGCCTTGCATCAGATGCGCCAACGCCTCGTCATAGCCGACCACCACGCCGATCTGACTGGGATTGGCGGCAGCAGCAGCGCGAAATCCGTCTTCAAGCGGACGATCCCCCGCCCCCAGCATCGCCAATTGCGCGCCAAGCTCGGTGAGTTCGGGCAGCACTTCCAGCAGCAGATCAAGGCCCTTTTGCCACGTCAGACGGCTGACGACGCCGAACAGCAGAGTGTCCGGCTCCACCGCCAGCCCAAGCCGCGCTTGCAACGCCGCCTTGTTTGCCGCCCGCTTCTTGAGCGTCTTGGCATCGAAGGGCGCAGATAGCGCCGGATCGGCGGTCGGATTCCAAGCCAGCGTATCGATGCCGTTCAACACGCCTGAGACGGCATCGCCGCGTGCCCGCAGCAGCCCATCAAACCCCATGCCGCCCTCCGGCGTGCAGATTTCGCTGGCGTAGGAGGGGGAGACGGTGGTGATGCGGTCGGAGAATTGCAGACCGGATTTCAGCAGGCTCAGCGAGCCATAGAATTCCAGCCCGTCCATCGATGCTGCTTCCGGCGGCAGACGCAGCGGCACGCGCTGGGCCAGCGGCATTTTGCCCGCGAAAGCGAGGTTGTGGATGGTGAACACCGTGCCGGGCCGAGGCTGGCCGGAATAGGCCAGATAGGCTGCTGTCAGCCCGGCCTGCCAATCATGCGCGTGGACGATGTTGGGCTTCCATCCCTCAACACCCTGCAACCCGATCTCGGCACCTGCCCGTCCGAGGGCTGCGAAACGTTGTGGGTTGTCTGGCCAGTCCCGTCCGTCCGAGCCGAGATAGGGTGAACCGGGGCGGTCGAAGAGATGCGGGATGTCCAGAGCTAGCCAGTCCAGGCCATGTGCGGAGAACGCGAACAGGTTGCCGCGCCCCCCCGCCTGATCGGCCACACCCACCGGCAGATCCAGCACGCGCGCTCCGGCGGCCTGCGCCGCGCGACGCACCGCCGGATAGGCGGGGATCAGGGTGCGCATCTGCACGCCCTCTGCGGCCAACGCCAGCGGCAAAGCACCAGCAACATCGCCCAGTCCGCCGGTCTTGATCAGCGGATAGGCTTCGGAGGCAACAGAGAGAACCGCAAGACTCATGGTGAGATCCTGTCGATCATGCGCTGCGTGACCAGACACAGCCCACTTGCTGTGCGGCGGAAGCGCTTGGCATCCAATACTGGGTCTTCGCCGACCACCAACCCTGCCGGAATCTTCACGCAGCGATCCACGATCACCCGCGTCAGACGCGCGTTGCGACCGATATCGACGTCCGGCAAAATCACCGCCCCATCCAGCTTGGCGAAGGAATGCGCATGTACGTTGCTCGACAGCAGCGAGCGATGCACGCTGGCCCCCGAGACGATGCTGCCACCGGCGATCAACGACGAGATCGCCTCACCGCGCCTGCCTTCGACATCGTGCACGAATTTTGCCGGTGCGGTGATTTCGGCATAAGTCCAGATCGGCCAGTTGCGGTCGTAAATGTCCAGATCGGGCACCACGTCGGTGAGGTCGATATTGGCGTCGTAATAGGCATCCACGGTGCCCACATCGCGCCAATACGAGGTGCGTTCGGCGTTGGAGCGCACACAGGAGCGGTCGAACGGATGCGCCATCGCTTTGCCGTTCTTCACCAGATGCGGGAT
>Ga0302202_10002978_pt1 | contig 18961 bp, 21 predicted proteins | sample II_Bog_N3_3_FD_194579 | JGI IMG/M metagenome (GOLD analysis project Ga0302202, IMG submission 194579) | Peat permafrost microbial communities from Stordalen Mire near Abisko, Sweden - II_Bog_N3_3 | ecosystem: Environmental > Terrestrial > Soil > Wetlands > Peat | place: Sweden: Abisko...
GGCCCCATTCGGCCAGAGTGTCGCGCGCGGCGACGCTGCCGGGCGGCTTCGGATGGCCCAGCGGCGTGCCGCCGAAGCGAGGCGCGGGGGCCGGCTGGCGGTGGCCGCCAACCTCGATGAAGGCGTCGCGGGCGACATTGTGCGGATGGTCCGCTGCCTCGTCCATCGACAGCACGGGGGCGAAACAGACATCGGTGCCTTCCAGAATGCGGCACCAGTCCTCGCGCGTGCGCGTACGAAACAAAGCCGTCAGCCGGTCCTTCACCGCCGGCCATTGCGTCCGGTCCATCTGTTGCGGCATCGAGGCCGGATCGATCTCCAGCCGTTGCAGCAGCTCCGCGTGGAATTTCGCCTCGATCGAGGCGATCGAGATATAGGTTCCCGGTTCGGCGCATTCATAGACTTCGTAGTAATAAGCACCGGAATCGAGCTGGTTCTCGCCGCGCGGCGCGCTCAGCCGGCCGCCGGCTTTCATGGCATAAATCGGTGTCATCAGCGACAGCGCGCCATCGACCATCGCCGCGTCGACGACCTGCCCCGCACCCGTACTACGCGCCGAAATGATCGCGGCAAGCAGGCCGGTGACGAGATACAACGCGCCGCCGCCGTAATCGCCCACCAGGTTCAGCGGCGGCGTGGGCTTCTGGCCTTTGCGGCCGATCGCATGCAGCGCGCCGGTCAGCGCGATGTAGTTCAGGTCGTGCCCCGCGGCGAGCGCCAGCGGCCCCTCCTGACCCCAGCCGGTCACCCGGCCAAACGCCAGCCGCGGATTGCGCTTCAGGCACACATCGGGACCCAGGCCGAGGCGTTCCATGACGCCGGGCCGAAATCCCTCGATCAGAGCGTCGGCGCTTTCGATCAGCTTCAGCACCGCGGCCACCACCGCCGGCTGCTTCAGATCCACCCCCACCGCCGCTCGGCTGCGTTTGGTGAACTCGAATTGTTCCGGCAGCACCACCCCCAGGTCACTGGGACCGGGCCGGTCCAGGCGCAGCACGGTCGCCCCCATATCCGCCAGCATCGTGGCGGCCAGCGGTGCGGGGCCGATTCCCGCGAACTCGACGATCTTGACGCCTGCCAGGGGTCCCATGCGCGTTCCTCCGTTCCCGCCGCCATTCTTGCGGCCGGCGGCGGGTTCGGCAACCGGGGGCTGCACCGCTTGGGCGCGAGCGCGAATGCCAGGCAGAGTCGCGCCGAGTCATGATCGCGCGTCGGCTTACGCGACCCGGGACGATCCGGCGAACTGATCGAAGGCCTCCAACGCCTGTGCGGCATACATCACGCTCGGGCCGGCCCCCATGTAGATCGCCATGCCCATCGTTTCGAGCACCTCGGCACGCGATGCCCCATGCTTCAGCGCAGACTCTGTATGGAAGGCAATGCAACCGTCGCACCTTGTTGCCACCGAGATCGCCAGCGCGATCAGCTCCTTGGTGCGGGTATCCAAAGCATCGGCCTTCAGCGCCGCCTGCGCCAATGCCGAAAACCCCTTCATCACATCCGGCGCACCGGCCCGCAGCGTTTTCAGATCGCCCGACAGGCCGGCAGCAATCTCACCCCAATCCTTGTACATGAAGCACGTCCTTTTCTGTTCGCTGGCCCGTTCAATCCGGCAACCCCTTGCCCGGGGAGAGTTCCAGCCACATCGCGTTCAGCGCGGCGAAGGCGGCCGCGAAACTCAGGCCCAGTATCCACGAAAAGTACCACATGAAACCACTCCTCAATAGGACACGTGCGGATCGGCCTCGATGTCCGCCGCCGTGACCGGGCCACGCAGAACATGATAGACCCAGGCCGTATAGGCGATGATGATCGGCAGGAAGATCGCCGTCGCCACGGTCATCACCAGCAACGTCGTGGCCGACGACGACGCATCCCACACCGTCAGGCTGGACACCGGGTCGATCGACGACGGCAGCAGGAACGGAAAAAGGCTGACGCCCGCGGTGGCGATGATCCCCGCGATCGACAAGGCGCTGGTGACAAAGGCGAGGCCGCTGAACCGATGCAACGACATCAGCAAAGCCGTGAGCAAGGCGCCAACAAGGCCCAGCACCGGCGCGGCGACGGTCCACGGCATTGTGCCGTAATTGGCCAGCAGCGCGCCCGCCTGGCGCACGACTTGTTTGTTCAGCGGATTGGACGCGGCGTCCATGCCGGCGAACGAGGCCAACGCGTAGCCGTCCAGCCTGGCGGCCCAGACACCCCCCAGAATGAACAGCACCGCCAGCAGCAGGGCCGCAATCAATCCGGCGCGCTGGGCGCGCAGGCGCACGATGCCCTCGGTCTTGCATGCGAGCCAGGACGCGCCATGCATCGTCAGCATGGTCACGCTGACCAGGCCGCACAGCAGCGCAAACGGATTGAACAGCCCGAACACCGTGCCGGTGTAGGTCATGCGCAAGGTATCGTCGAAGCGGAACGGCACGCCTTGCAGCACGTTGCCGAAGGCGACCCCGAACACCAAAGCGGGCACCAGTCCGCCGAGGAACAGCGCGGTGTCCCAGGTCGTCCGCCAGCGCGTTCCCGCCAGCTTGCTGCGATATTTGAAGCCCACCGGCCGCAGGATCAGCGAAAGCAGCAACAGCAGCATCGCCAGGTAGAAGCCGGAGAAGGCGACGGCGTACAAAGGCGGCCAGGCGGCGAAGATCGCGCCGCCGCCCAGGATGAACCAGACCTGGTTGCCTTCCCAGACCGGGCCGACGGTGTTGATGACGATGCGCCGTTCCATGTCGGTGCGGCCGACGATCGGCAGCAGGATCGCGCTGCCCAGGTCGAACCCGTCCATCACGGCGATGCCGATCAACAGCACACCGAGCACCGCCCACCACAGCAGCCGCAGGATTTCGTATTCGGTCATGGCGGTGCTCCCTTATGCGGCGCGCAACGCGGATGCGGCGGGCACCGATGGTGGCGACTGGTCCGGTCCGTGCCGGATGGTGCGGATCATCAGGTACACCTCCACCACCGCCAGCACCGAGTAGAACAGCACAAAGCAGGCCAGCGAGATCCAGACGTTGCTGACCGGCACGCTGGATACCGAAAGGAAGGTCGGCAGCACGCCGTCGATCGTCCAGGGCTGGCGGCCGACCTCCGCGACGACCCAGCCAAGTTCCGCCGCGACCCAGGGCAACGGCAGCGACCAGAGGCAGACGCGCAACAACCAGCGATGGCTTTCCAGCCGGCGGCGCGAGGCCTGCACGAACATCGTGCCAAACAGGGCAATGAAGTAAAAGCCGAGCCCCACCATCGCCCGGAAGCCAAAGAACAATGGCAGCACCGGCGGAATGGTATCGAGCGCGGCCGCGGCGATCTGCTCCTCCCCGGCGTTGGTCACGGTTGGCGTATAGCGTTTCAACAACAGCGCGTAACCGAGATCGCCGGCATGCGCATCGAAAGCCGCTCGGGCTGCGGCATCGCCGGGATGCGTGCGCAACGTCTGCATCGCGCCGTAGGCGATCATGCCGCTTTTGATACGCAGCTCCGATTCAGAAACGAGGTTGTCGATCCCCTCCACCTGGCCGTGCAGCGAACGGGTGGCGATCAGCCCGAGCACCCAGGGCACGCGGATCGCGTCATTGGTTTCATGTGTGTTGATGTCGGGAATGCCGATCACGGTGAACGACGCCGGCGCCGGTTCGGTCTGCCACATCGCCTCGATCGCGGCGATCTTCATTTTCTGGTTGAGCCCGGCCGTGTAGCCGCTTTCATCGCCGAGAACGACCACGGACAGGGCCGAGGCGAGACCGAAGCTGGCCGCCACGGTCATCGAGCGGATCGCCAGGCCGCGGTGGCGGCCACGCAGCAGGTAGAATGCACTGACCGACAGGACGAACATCGCGCCGGTGACGTAGCCGGCCGATACGGTGTGCACGAATTTCGCCTGCGCGACGGGGTTGAACACGACGGCGAAGAAGTCGGTGACTTCCATGCGCATGGTGGCGATGTTGAATTGCGCGCCGACCGGATTCTGCATCCAGCCGTTGGCGATGAGGATCCACAGCGCCGAGAGATTGGTGCCCAGCGCCATCAGCACGGTGACCATCAAATGCTGCACGCGGGTGAGTTTTTTCCAGCCGAAGAAGAACAATCCGATGAAGGTGGCTTCGAGGAAGAACGCCATCAGGCCCTCGATCGCCAGGGGCGCGCCGAAGATGTCGCCGACGTAGTGTGCGTAGTAGGCCCAGTTGGTGCCGAATTCGAATTCCATGGTCAGGCCGGTGGCGACGCCGAGGGCGAAGTTGATGCCGAACAGCATGCCCCAGAACCGGACCATGTCGCGCCATATCGTGCGCCCGGTGGTGACGTAGATGCTCTCCATGATCGCCAGCAGCACGGAAAGTCCGAGCGTAAGTGGAACGAACAGGAAGTGGTACATGGCGGTGAGGCCGAATTGCAGGCGCGAGAGTTCAACGACGTCCATGTGCGGTCACCATCGGTTGAAGGCTATTGGAACGCGCAGCCGGGCTTGGCGCCCAATGCCTTGGCTATCATGGCGGCCGGACAAAATCCCGTGACACTGGCCTGCATCAGGTTGGCGCCGACGAACGCTGTCAGCACCGCGCTCAGCAGCGCGATCAATCTGGCGAAAAACATCACGACGCGGTCGATTGTCATGGTCGATCTCCTGATCGGGACGGTTAAGACGCGAGTTGGCCGCGGGCCCAGCGGACGATGGCGTCGGCGTTCATCGCGCCGGCGGTTTGCCCCAGCACGGAGCCGTTACGGAACAGATACAGTGCCGGGATGCCGCGCACGCCAAGCCGGGCGGAGACGTTCGGAGCCTCGTCGGCGTTCAACTTGAGCAGGCGGACGGACGGTTCCAGCGTGGCAGCGGCCAGTTCGAACTGCGGCGCCATGGTGCGGCACGGACCGCACCACGGCGCCCAGACATCCAGCAGCACCGGGATGTCGTTTGCGTGCAGATGGCGCTCGAACCCCGCTTCGTCCACCGGGGCGGGATGGCCGTCGAACAACGCGCGGTGGCAGGCCCCGCACCGCGCGGACTCGGCGGATCGCTCCACCGGCACGCGGTTCAGCGCGGCGCAATGCGGGCAGACGATGTGGGATGCCTGAGGCATGATGGTTTCACTCCACGGCTTTCAGCTTTTCGATGTCGAGGCGGCGCATGACGAAATGGTCGGGAAGTTCCCGGGTCTTGCGGGGGATGCCGTTGTCGTCCACCGCCTCGACCGAGCCCGCATTCTGTGTCACGCGCTGCACCCTGGCATTGGTCACCCAGCCGATATGGCGATTGCGAAACTCACTGTCCATCAACGACTTGGTGTCGCCGACGCCATCCAGTCCAAGATGGCCGATATAGGGATCCGGTGTGACGAAGGTCATTTTCACCCGGTCGCGGACGCGCCGCTTGCGCCGTTCAATATCCAGGACGAAGGCGAAGTCGTTGGCGGGGCCGAAGCAGATAGTGCCTTGCACCAGGCCGACCATGATCGGGCCCGGGTTTCTGCACCGCGCCTCGAACACGGCGTGCGCCTGTGTCGTGCGATCGATGTGGCAGATCGACTGGGTGAACGCGTCCGGTCCCAGCCCCTCGATGTCGTCGAACGCCAGGCCGGGACCGGTGGCGATCCCCAGGTAACCATACACGACGGTCCCGCCACCGTTCAGCTCGATGTGTCTGGCATCAGGGTCAACCCGGCGCGCGCCCTGCGTCAGGTGGCGGATCCCCTTGCGCTGCATGATGCCGCTGAGGTCGACCTCGCTATCGGTCCGGTCGCGCCAGCCGACGGCGACCCAGAGGTTCGACGGAACGAACTGGTAGTGCTTGTCCTGGCGGATCAACGTCACCCGGTCGGCCTTCAGCATCTGCGGCGGCACTTCGTGGACTATCAGGGTTTCGCCCACACCGGCCCCCAATATGACAACATCGCTCATGTCCTCTCTCCACGGGGGTTCGCCGGGCCGGTTCGCGATTCGGTGCTTGACGATATATTCGAATTATCGTAGATACGCAAGTACGAAAGTGAGACCGGATGCAAGTTGACCCCGATCAAATGATGGCGGCCGCGGACCAGGCCAGCGAGTTGCTGAAATCGCTGGGCAATCGCCACCGCCTGCTGATTCTCTGCCAGTTGACCGAGGGCGAACGCTCGGTCGGCGACCTGGCGCAATTCCTCGGCCTGCGCGATTCCACCGTGTCGCAGCACCTGTCGCTGCTACGCCGCGACGGGCTGGTGCAGGCGCGGCGGGATGGGCAGACGATCTGGTACTCGATCGCCAGTGTTCCGGCGCGGCGTGTGCTGGAAACGCTGTTCGAATTGTTCTGCAAGCCAACTTCGATGTGCGGGCCGGCCGCGATGCCGCCACGCGGGACCGACTGAAACGACCGGATGGACAGGAGATTTTCATGCAGGCCCAGCTTCAGGACATGACCCCGACTCAGGTGCATGACGCGCTGCGCGACCACCGCATCGTGCTGATCGACGTGCGCGAGCCGCAGGAATACGTCAACGAACGCATCCACGGCGCGTTGCTGTTCCCGCTGTCCACCTTCGATGCCCGCGCGCTGCCGGTCGGCGAGCGGCCGGTGGTGCTGCAATGCGGTTCCGGCAAACGCTCCGCCATGGCGGTGGCGAAATGCACCGAGGCCGGCGTGCCGGTCACCGCCCACCTCAAAGGCGGGTTGCTGGCGTGGAAGCACGCGCATCTTCCCACCGTGACGCTGGACCCCGGTTCCGGTGCCGTGGTGGACCGCAAATAGCACGCGCCGACTGCGTTTTTCCCCGATCCGACAGGTCGATCATGCATTGCCGTTTCATTCCGGTTCTCGTGGTCCTGGCTGGCTTTGCCGCAGCCGCCACGGCACACGCGGACGCGCCCTTCAGGGTGCAGCGCACCGGCCTCACTGACGAAAAGGCTGTGTTTGCGACGGTGGAAAGCCCATTCGTGGTGCCCGCGCGCACGCGGATCGGCGGCACCGTCGCCAGCCTGTCGGTGCGCCCGGGCGACGCGGTGACTCAAGGCCAGGTCATCGCCGTAGTCGCCGACGACAAGCTGCTGCTGCAGGTGCATTCGCTCGATGCACAGATCGCCGGGTTGGAATCCCAGCTTGCCCAGGCGCAAGCCGATCAGAACAGAGCGGAGACCTTGTTCCGGCAGGGCGCCGGCCCGCGCACCACGCTGGAACAGGCGCGCACCGCGGTCGATGTTGCCACGTCGGGGTTGCGATCGCGTACCGCTGAAAGGGCGGTGGCGCAGCAGACGCTCGATGAGGGTCAGGTCCTGGCGCCGGTCGCCGGCCGGATCATCACCGTGCCGCTGACCCCGGGATCGGTGGTGCTCAACGGCGATATGATTGCAACGGTGGCACAAGAGCCCTTCATCCTGCGGCTGCGCGTGCCGGAACGTCATGCCGTATCGCTGAAGGTTGGCGATGCTGTCCGCATCGATGCCGGCCAGCTTGGCGCGGCGCAGTCAACCAGCGGGATCATCACGCTGATCTATCCGCAGATCGCCGAGGGCCGCGTGATCGCGGACGTCAGGGTCGATCAACTCGGAACCTATTTCGTTGCCGACCGCATCCGCGTCTGGATCGCGGCCGGTTCGCGCCCCGGCTACGTGGTGCCGGAGCCTTTCCTTCGGACCCGGTTCGGGCTGGATTACGTCTTGCGGCGCCTGCCGGATGGCAGCACGGCTGAAACGCCGGTGCAGCGCGGCGAACCTCGCCCTGCCCCGGACTTGCCGGATGGCATCGAACTGCTGTCGGGCGTGCAAGCCGGCGACGTGCTGGTTCAGCCATGAACCTCGGATTTTCCGGCCGGCTGACGCGGGCGACGATCCGCTCGCCGCTGACGCCGCTGTTCCTGCTGGCGGCGCTGGCCGCCGGGCTGGTCGCGCTGCTGACCATTCCGCGTGAGGAAGAACCCCAGATCAGCGTGCCGATGGTCGATATCATCGTGCAGGCAAACGGGTTGAAGGCGCCGGACGCGGTGGAACTGGTCACCAAGCCGCTGGAGGCGATCGTCAAACCGATCGCCGGGGTGGAGCATGTTTACAGCCAGACCCAGGACGACCAGGCCGTGGTCACCGTGCGCTTCGATGTCGGCACCAACGAAGACGACGCGGTGCTGCGGGTCAACGACAAGATCCGGGCGAATCTCGACAAGATTCCGGTCGGGATTCCAGAGCCGTTGATCGTCGGGCGCGGCATCAACGATGTCGCGGCGGTCGTGCTGACCCTGTCGCCGCAGCCGGCGGCCGCAAGCCGCTGGACCGACAAGGACCTGTTTGACGTGGCGACCAAGCTGCGCACCGAACTGATCAAGGTCGAAAACATCGGCACCAGCTATATCGTCGGCACCGGGCCGGAGGAAATCCGGGTCGAACCCGACCCCGAGAAACTGTCGCTGTTCGGCGTGACGTTGCAGCAACTGATCGGCAAGGTGCGCGACGCCAACCGCGAGTTCGTTGCCGGATCGGTGCGCGACGCCGGGGTGATGCGCACGCTTGCCGCCGGGCAAACCCTGCGCGGCGTGCCGGATATCGGCCTGCTGCTGCTGACCACGCGCGACGGGCGCCCGGTTTATGTGCGGGATGTGGCGCAGGTGGTCATTGGCGCCAGCACCGCGGAAAGTCGCGTCTGGGACCTGACCCCGGCCAAGGACGGCTGGGATCGCGTACCGGCCGTCAGCCTGGCGCTGGCCAAGCGCGCCGGGGCCAACGCCGTGGTGGTCTCGCAGGCCATCTTGCAACGGGTGGACTCGCTGCGAGGACGGCTGATTCCGCCCGACCTGCGCGTCGAGGTCACGCGCAACTACGGCAAGACCGCCAACGACAAGGCCAACGAGCTGCTGTTCCATCTTGGGCTGGCAACGGTCTCGATCGTCGTGCTGATCGCCGTGGCGATCGGCTGGCGGGAAGCCGTGGTGACCCTGGTGGTGATCCCGACCACCATTCTGCTGACATTGTTCTCGGCTCGTCTGATGGGTTACACGATCAACCGGGTCAGCCTGTTCGCACTGATTTTCGCGATCGGCATCCTGGTGGATGACGCGATCGTGGTGGTGGAGAACATCGCCCGCCACTGGGCGATGCGTGACGGCCGGTCGCGCCTGCAAGGAGCGATCGAAGCGGTGGCGGAAGTCGGCAATCCGACGGTCGTTGCGACTCTGACGGTGATCGCCGCGCTGCTGCCGATGTTGTTCGTTTCGGGACTGATGGGGCCGTACATGGCGCCCATCCCGGCCAATGCCTCCGCCGCGATGCTGTTCTCGTTCTTCGTCGCCATGGTCGTGGCGCCCTGGCTGATGTGCAAGCTGAACCCGGAACCGTTGGCCTCGCAGGCGGCGGCGCCGCGCGATGACGACCTGGAATTCCTGCCGGTCGCCCAGCACGACCTGGCGGCGCACCACGAAGGCCGGTTCGGGCGCATTTACAGAGCGGTGGCGACCCCTCTGCTGCGGTCGCGCACCCGCGCGTGGGTGTTTCTGCTGACGGTCGGCGCCGCCACGATTGTCGCCTGCGTGCTGTTCTACACCGAGACGGTGACGGTGAAACTGCTGCCGTTCGACAACAAGTCGGAACTGGCGGTGGAGCTGAACCTGCCGGAAGGCAGCAGCCTGGAGGCCACCGAACGCGCGCTGTTCGCCGCCGCGGCGATCGTGCGCGCCCTGCCCGAGGTGCGGTCGGTGCAGGCCTATGCCGGCACCGCGGCGCCGTTCAACTTCAATGGCCTGGTGCGGCACTATTACATGCGCGAATCGCCGGAACTCGGCGATCTGCAGATCAACCTGGCGGACAAGGCAGACCGCGGCCGCAGCAGCCATGCTATCGCGCTGGACCTGCGCGGGCGCCTGGCGGCGCTGACATTGCCGGACGGCAGCACCTCGCAGGTTGTGGAAGTGCCGCCCGGCCCACCGGTGCTGGCAACGCTGCTGGCCGAGATCTATGGCCCCGACACGGCAACCCGGCGGGCGGTGGCGGAACAGGTGAAAGCGCTGTTCCATTCGGTGCCGTTCATCGTTGACGTCACGGACTCCTACGGCCATCCGCGCCCGCGACTACGCATCAGCATCGACCAGGACGAGCTGGAATATTTTGGCGTCGAGCAGAGCGATGTCTATGACACCGTGCAGGCGTTGTTCGGCGGCCTGCCGGTCGGCTACTCGCACCGCGGCGAGGACCGCGACCCGATCGCTATCCGGGTCGGCCTGCCCAAGCGGGACCTGAACTGGAACGAACGCCTGGCCGCGACCCCGGTGCCGGCCAACACCTTGCCGGGCAGCACGACCGTGGTGGAACTCGGGCAGGTGGTGCGGGCAGATCAGGAGCTTGGCTCGCCGGTGCTGTTCCGCCGCGACGGGCATTTCGCCGACATGATCATGGGCGAACTTGCCGGTGAATTCGAGGCGCCGATCTACGGCATGCTGGCGGTGGACAAGGCGGTGGCCGCGCATGACTGGGGCAATCTGCCAAAACCGGTGATCGGTTTCCGTGGCCAGCCGACCGACGAAACCCATCCCACGTTGCTGTGGGATGGCGAGTGGGAGATCACCTATGTCACCTTCCGCGACATGGGCGCGGCGTTCGGCGTGGCTCTGCTGGGCATCTACATCCTGGTCGTCGCGCAGTTCCGCAGCTTCAAGTTGCCGCTGGTCATTCTGACGCCGATCCCGCTGACCTTGATCGGCATCGTGCCGGGGCATTGGCTGTTCAATGCGCCGTTCACCGCGACCTCGATGATCGGCTTCATCGCGCTGGCCGGCATCATCGTGCGCAACTCCATCCTGCTGGTGGATTTTGTCCGTCACGGCGCGCGGCCCGGCATGACGTTGCGCGGGGTGCTGCTGGATGCGGGGGCGACCCGGTTCAAGCCGATCCTGCTGACCGCGCTGTCCGCGATGATCGGCGCGGCCACGATCCTGACCGACCCGATCTTCCAGGGGCTGGCGATCTCACTTCTGTTCGGCCTGGCGTCATCCACCGTGCTGACCGTGCTGGTCATCCCGGCGATCTACGTGGTGCTTCACGATCCCGAATCGATTGCTCGGCCGGTCTGATCTGCGCGACCGGTTCTTGCCACCCGGGCCGTCTTCGGCGAGCGTGGCCGCCGCATGAATCCCGTCCGCTATCGCTCGCTGCCCCGCCTCAACCCCGTGATGCAAGGCATGGCCTGGATGGCGGCCTCCGGGTTCGTCTTCGCGTTGCTGAACACGCTGTTGCGGGTGATTTCGTTGCAGATGAACCCGCTGGAGGTGCAGTTCCTGCGCTACTTCGCCGGGTTGCTGGTGATGCTGCCCTTCATTGCCCGGGTCGGGCTGCGCGCTTATTCGCCGAACGGGCTGGTGGGCCAGCTCTGGCGCGGCGTGATCCACACCGCCGGCATGGTGCTGTGGTACATGGCGCTGCCGCATCTGACCCTGGCCGATACCACCGCGATCGGCTTCACCGGCCCGATCTTCATCATGATCGGCGCGGTCGTGGCGCTGGGCGAGCGGATGATGTGGGAGCGGTGGGTCTCGGCGCTGATCGGTTTCGCCGGCGTGCTGATCGTGGTCGGGCCGCAGATGTCGGCAAGCGGCGGTTATTACGACCTGGTGATGCTGGGATCGTCGCCGCTGTTCGCGGTCTCGGCGCTGATCACCAAGGCGCTGACCCGGCGCGACCGGCCCGAGGTCATTGTCGTCTGGCAATGCATCACCATCAGCCTGTTTTCGTTACCGCTGGCCCTGATCGACTGGGCCTGGCCGAGCATGATGCAGTGGTTGGTGTTTCTGGGCAGCGGGGTGCTGGGGAGCGTGGGGCATTACTGTGTCACGCGAGCGTTGAAGGCGGCGGATGCGACCGCGAGCCAGACGGTGAAGTTCCTCGATCTGATCTGGATGACGGCGCTCGGGTTTCTGGTGTTCAGCGACGTGCCGACGGTTTCGACCCTGATCGGCGGGCTGGTGATTTTTGCGGCGACGACCTGGATCGCGCGGCGGGAGGCGCGGGGACGACGTGATGGACTTGTGTCAGGCTAATGTACGTCTGTAGCCAATTCAGCCAGCCTTCCCAGGGATGCCGACAGCTCGTCCTCGGGGATATGCGCCAGCGCGAGGTGGCACAGCACCGCCACCACCTGCTCGGCAGACGGCCGAAGACGCGCCTGTTCGGCGATCGTCGTGCGGATCGATTCGATTTTCGCCTGATCGCCTGCCAATAGGGCGACGCGCAATGGCGTGGTCCCGGTATCGGCCAGACCGGCTTGTTTGCCGATGGCACGCAATGTCCGGTCCACGACTCCCGCGACCTGCAGAAGGCTGTAGGGATCATGCGAGTCACCCGGGACCGGCCCGACCGTCCGGGCATTCGGGAACGCTGCCTGAAAACCCTCTTGGCCTATCGCGGCAGGACGGGCCGATGTGTTGCGGATTTGGCCCTTTGCAGAGCGGGTGACCAGTCGGACGGTTGTCATGATGCCGTCGGCGGTTCGAAGTTTTCGACGAAATACAATTGGCCATCGAACTCGATGGCCACGGCCCCTTGCCGGATTTCGCGTCCGAGGCGTTTCACAAAAGCGACGATATCGCTGCGTGCCGCGAGGAAGCGTTCGGGGATGATATACACATAAACGACGATTGGTTGCTCGCGGATCAATTCCCCGGTCGCCGGATTGACCAGGCACCTTCGACTGCGGCATGGCAGTCGCACCACCGCCGATACCGGCAAAGATGGCGAGTGCCGCCTCCACCCAAGGCCGCTGATCGATAGGGGCGCCGTCACAGTCGGCGCTTGGCACGTAGAGGGCGAACCGTTCGCCATGGACCGGCTCGGCGCCAAACAGGGCCGCAATATCGAGATCTATTGGTGGTTCGTCCATGCAAAAAACGTGGCCTCTTTCGGCAGAAAGTCAAGCAGATCGATTGCCTGGCCCCGATCAACTGCCTCGCGCGCTGCCGGCGAAAGCCTCTGGCTTTCCTGGCACCCACAGTCTCCCCCTCCCTCACGGCAACGTCAGCCGCATCTCCCCCTTGAACGCGTGGATCAATTCCCGCCGCTGGAACCGCCACCCGGCGTCCAACTTCACCAACCGGTCGGCATAGGTCCCGCACACCGAGGCCACCGGCCCATCCGCCCCCTCCACCATCACCAGATAGTTCGACCGCACCTGGGCGGTTGCGCCGTCCACCTGGATGATGCTGTTCATGACGTAGTGCATCCGCCGCGGGCTGGCAGGCACCGACTGCGCCAGCCAGGCCGCGATGTCGGCCGGCCCGCGCGCCTGCCGGTAGGGTGCAATCCATTCCCCATCCGGCGCGAACAGGTCTGAAAGTTCCGTGAAGCGGCCTTCATCCATGCAGAAGCAATAAAGATGCAGCAGCTCGCGGATGGCGTCCCTGTCTTCCAGCATGGCACTCACAGCAATCGCACCGCCAGCAGCCCGCCCACGACGCCGACGGCGACCGCGCTGGTGACCCAGGTCAGCCAGCGCTCGATGAACAGCCGCGCCCTGTCGCCGAAGTACCGTAACAGAACCGCCACCAGGAAGAAGCGGAACCCGCGGGTCACAAGGCTTGCCCCCATGAACACCCAGAAGTCGAAATGCGCCGCACCGGAGGCGATCGTGACAACCTTGTACGGAATCGGTGTCAGTCCCTTTATCAGGATCACCCACAGCCCCCATTGCGCATACCACGCCTGGAACGCACCCAGCGGATCGGGGCCGAACAGCGCATGCGCCACCGCGGTCCGCATCAGCGAATCGAACAGAAAGAACCCGATCGCATAACCCAGCGCACCGCCGGCCACGCTGCCCACGGTGCAGACGGCGGCAAAACGAAATGCCCGTTCGGGACGCGCGAGCCCCATCAGCAGCAACAGCACGTCGGGCGGGATCGGGAAGAAGCTGGCCTCGGCGAAGGCAAGCCCTGCCAGCCACCAGGGCGCGTGGCGCGATCCCGCCAGGGTCAGGGTCCGGATATAAAGACGGTGCAACATGGCGGCCTCTTATCAGCCCGCCCGCCTCTGGTCACTGCCGGACCTGCGCCCTATCCTGGCCCGAAGCCGCCCAAGGAGACGTCCCGATGACCACCACCGTTGCCCGCCTGCTGGCCGACAGCCTGGAAGCGCATGATATCGACCAGATTTTCTGCGTGCCCGGCGAGTCCTATGTCGGCCTGACCAGCGTGTTGTCGGAGCGGAACTCGATCCGCATGATCGTCTGCCGGCACGAAGGCGGCGCCGGTTTCATGGCGGTGGCCGACGGCCGCCTGCGTGCGAGGGCCGGGGTCTGCATGGTCTCGCGCGGGCCCGGCCTGTCGAATGCGATGGTCTCGCTGCATTCGGCGTTCCACGACGCGACGCCGCTGGTGATGCTGGTGGGCCAGGTGGAGCGCAAGGATATGGGTCGCGGGGCCTTGCAGGAACAGAATTATTCCCGGCTGCTGTCCGACATCACCAAGCTGGTGATCGAGGTCAACGAACCCGAACAGGCCTCGGAAGCCATCGCGCGCGCCTTCCACACGGCGGAAAGCGGCACACCCGGGCCGGTCGCGGTGATCCTGCCCGAGGATATTTTCGACGAAACCACCGAAGCCGAGTTGAACCTGCCCCGCCCGCGCGTGGTCGCCGGCCCGCGCGCGCAGGATCTGGACCGGCTGGCCGATATGCTGGCAAAATCCGAACGCCCGCTGATCGTGGTCGGCGGCGCGCTGCTGGCCGATACGTTGCACGACAACGCGGTTTACACCGACCTGCGCCGCCTGGCCGAGGAATGGGTGCTGCCGGTCAACCCAACCCACCGTCGGCCGCAACTGTTCGATGCGCGTCATCCGAACTATGGTGGCTACATGGGCATCCGCGTGCCGCCGGCGCTGATTTCGGAGATGAAGCGCGCCGATCTGATGGTCTCGATCGGGGAACGGATCACCGATTCGGTCAGCCAGTCCTACACCTTCCCCGCAGCCCCGCAGCCGCAACTGCCGCTGGTGCATGTGTGGCCGGATGCGAATGAAATCGGGCGGGTGTTCCGCGTCGATCTCGGCATTCCCTGCGATCCGTATGAGGTGGTGAAGGGCCTGCTGGCCCGCGGCGCGCCCGCCGATGCCGCCAAGCGCAAGGACTGGGTGGCGGGCCTGCACAGCCGGCATCTGACACTGCTGGAGAAGACCTGGGAACCCACCACCGACGGCATCAACTTCGCCGCCATCGTCTGCGAGGTGGACAAGCATCTGGCGGATGACGCGGTGGTGACCTCGGATGCCGGCAATTTTGGTTCGTTCATTCACCGGTATATCGGCTTCAAGCCGGGACAGGCGTTTTTGTCGTCGATCGTCGGGGCGATGGGGTCGGGCATGCCGATGGCGGTCGCGGCGGGGCTGCGGCGGCCGGGGCGGCAGGTGGTGGCGTTCGTGGGCGACGGCGGGGCGTTGATGATGGGGAATGAACTGGCGACGGCGTGCCAGTATGGCGGGTGCCCGATCCTGATCATCTCGGACAATTCCATGTATGGCACGATCGGGATGCACAGCTATGTGCGGTATCCGGACCGGAAATTCATGCAGGCGATGAAGTTGACCAACCCGGATTTCGCCGCCTGGGGCCGCTCCTTCGGGGCCGAGGGCATCACCATCCGCGATGAATCCGAAATCGCCGACGGCATTGCTCTGGCCTTTGCGGTGAAGACGAAGCCGGTGGTGGTGCATTGCCTGACGTCAGCGGTGCAGATGAGCGCGTGGCGGCGGTACCAGCGGGGGGAGAGGCTGGAATAACCCGCACTCGGTCCCGGCGCGGCGTCGCCACGCCGCTATTGTGGCGCGCCGTGGCGCGAAGCCGTGCTACGGTGACCCAAGCTGGAGATCTCCCGTGGCCAATCCGCAATTACTGACGTTCGACGCCTTTCTCGACTGGGAACGCGACCAGGCCACCCGCCACGCGTGCGTGGACGGCGAAATCCTGGCAAGGGAGGGCGGAACGCAGGCGCACGCGACGATCCAGGGAAACCTCTACTTCGCGATCCGGTCGAAGCTGCGCGGATCGCCGTGCCGGCCCTTCACCGCCGACATGCTCACCCGAACGGGACGCGGCAACGGCCGCTATCCCGACGTGACCATCGACTGCGGCCCCTATCGTGGCGAGGCGCGGACCGCCTCGCAGCCCACCATCGTCTTCGAAATCCTCTCCGACTCAACGCAACGTGAGGACCGCACCCGCAAGCCGGCAGACTACAACGCCACCCCGTCCATCACCCACTATGTCATGATCGAGCCGGGCGAACCGCTCGCCTATGTTTACAGCCGAGCGCATCATGGCGAGTTCAGCGTCATCCCACAGGAAATCAAAGGCCTGCACGCGGCCATTGAGCTCCCGTCCGTCGCCATCGCCCTGACGATGGCCGAAGTCTATGAAGGGATCGAGTTCCCAACGGACAGCCAGCCTCAGGCCGGCCAGACCGGCTGATGGTAGCCCAACGGCACTGACGGCCGCGCCCAGTAAGGCGGCGTCTCCGACAGTTGCACCACCGGCCGCAGGTGCCGCAGCCGCCCGGACGGGGTCTCGGTCACCATCGACCAGCGTTCCAGCTCATCCGCGGTGAACTCCGCCGGCGCGGCCCTGGCGGCATCGGCCGGGACCTCCCCCAGATCGACGATCCACTTGCCGACCTGCGCCAGCGAGATCCGCACCAGCCAGCTTCCGCCCTCCTGTGCCCGCCGGGCCAGAGCCACCATCGCGCCGAACGCCATCAGGTAGCCGGTGCAGTAGTCGATCGCGGACACCGGGTAGAACTGCGGCCCGGGAGTCTTGCCTGGCACCACCTCCGCCTGGCGCGACGTGATGCCGCTGACCGTCTGCACCACGGTATCGAACCCGCGGCGTGAGGCCCAGGGGCCGGCGTGGCTGAAAGCGCACAGCGACACATAGACCAGGCCCGGCCGGATCGCCGCCAGTTCCTCCGGCGACAGGCCACGGCCGCCCAGGGTGCCCGGGCGATAGCCCTGGGAGAACACATCCGCGTCGCGCACCAGCCCCCGCAACGTCTCGACAGCGGCCGGCTGGCGCAGGTCCAGGTGCGCCGACAGCTTGCCGTGCCCGGTATCGAATTCCTGATAGCCCAGGTTGGGCAGATGCGGGCCGGTGATTTTCAGCACGTCCGCGCCATGCTCCGCCAAAGTCCGGGCGCAGGTCGGGCCGGCAAGGACGCGGGTCAGGTCGAGGACGCGGACGCCGGACAACGGCCGGTTGCCGGGCGGCAACGGTTCGGGCGGACTGTCGCCGATGCGCACGATCTCCAGCAGCGGCAAGGCGGCGATCGCGGCCGATTGCGGGTGGTCCGCCCATTCGGCCTTGGACCGCACCATGCCGCCGGCGCCTTTGGCGGCGATGATGGCTTCCTCCAGATCGGCGGCGTTCCAGGTCAGCACCGCGCGCGCCACCGCGTCCCGGTCTTCCGCGCAGCCAAGAACGCTGAGCGCGGCGGCACGATGATTGGGGAAGTTGCAGTGCAGGTAGCTCCAGCGGCCGTCTTTGGTCGGATAGACGCCCATGATGGAATTGCGCGCGTGCGACACCTCGCCATCGCCCAGCTTCATGTAGTGGCCGCTGCGCAAGGACGCCGTTGCGTGACGGAAATCGACGGACACGGACTGGCGCCGTCCGGTGCGGATCGCCCAAAGATCCGCCGCCGCGACGCCGGTGGCGGCCAGGGTTGCCGCGCCGGCCTCACCGATGCGGAACGGGGTCGGCAGCACGGGGTCGGTGCCGCTGGTGAAGGTGACGGCATCCGCAGCCGTGGCGGGCAGTCCGGCAGCGGGCAGGATCGTGCGCAGCGCAGCGAGCGGCATGGTCGTTCTCTCCCCAATATTGCGCGTACTATGCACGGTTTGCCGCGGGACGGAAGCGCCGCCGCTCTTGCCCCAACCCGGCACCGGGGGCAGGTTAGCCCCATGCGCATCGCCCTGATCCACGCCCTGAAGCACTCGATCCCCGCGATCGAGGCCGCCTTCGCCCGTCTCTGGCCCGAGGCAAGCCTGGCCAACCTGCTGGACGATTCCCTGTCCGCCGACCTCGCGCGTGACGGCGCGCTGACCCCGCCGATGACCGACCGCTTCCTGACCCTGGCCCGCTACGCGCGCGCGACCGGCGCGGACGGCGTGCTGTTCACCTGCTCCGCCTTTGGCCCCTGCATCGAGGCCTGCGCGCGCGACCTCGCCCCCATCCCGGTACTGAAACCAAACGAGGCCATGATCGAGGAAGCCCTCGCCCTCGCCGGCCCCACCGCTCGGATTGGCCTGCTGGCGACCTTTGCCCCGACATTGGCCTCCATGCCGCCGGAATTCGCCGCCGCGGCACCCCACGTGACATTGGTGCCCTGCCTCGCCGATGCGGCCCTGACGGCGCTCGACCGCGGCGATCCCGCCGCGCACGATCGGGCAGCCGCGGCGGCCGCCGTCGCTCTGCGTGACTGCGATGTCGTGGCGCTGGCGCAGTTCAGCCTGTCGCGGGCGGCGCAGCAGGTGGCCGCGGTCACCGGCAAACCGGTGCTGACCACGCCCGACAGCGCCGTGCGCAAGCTGCAACGTCTTCTCCTGCCAGCAAAGGCCGCCTGAGATGGACATCGCCACCTTCCGCGCCTCGATCGCGCAGGCCGAACCGCCCGCGGGCCTGAGCCTCGCCTTGCAGACCCTGTGGTGGGAGGCCAAAGGCGATTGGAAGCGCGCCCATGAATGCGCGCAGGAGGACCGGACCGCGACCGGGTCCGGAGTCCACGCCTACCTGCATCGGGTCGAGGGCGATCTGTCCAACGCCGGCTACTGGTACAACCGCGCCGGCCGGCCGGCCGCTACCGGAACGTTGACGGAGGAATGGGCGGCGCTGACCGCGGAACTGCTGCCAAGGTGAAACCGGCCGGCCGCGGGGAGCCGGTCCTCTGGCTCCTGATGGCGGCCTTCATCGCCTATGGGTCGCTGTACCCGTTCCGGTTCCACCTCGCCGGGGGCAACCTCGCGCATCTCATGGGCAC
>Ga0302202_10002984_pt1 | contig 18950 bp, 21 predicted proteins | sample II_Bog_N3_3_FD_194579 | JGI IMG/M metagenome (GOLD analysis project Ga0302202, IMG submission 194579) | Peat permafrost microbial communities from Stordalen Mire near Abisko, Sweden - II_Bog_N3_3 | ecosystem: Environmental > Terrestrial > Soil > Wetlands > Peat | place: Sweden: Abisko...
AATCTCGCGGCGAGATACGCTGTGAAGAGTAACCTTCCTGCAATTTCATTCGCAACTTATACAAACGTATGCCAGACTTACGGAAAACCCGACGGTCGCGGTAACGCCTTACACTACCATCTCTATAAAAAGTGCAGCGACATTTATTCGCACATCGCTAAAGGCGCCGCTAAAGTGACACGAAGTTAATTTTAAAATGCACTACTCCGGGCGACGCGTGTATGTGCGGAATTTTTTCAATTTAAGGTTGCGCAGTCGAGTGTGTTCGTGTTTTCTTAAACGCAAGCGAGGACGAATGGAGCGCATCAACATGGGGGATCACAAAATCTCCCACATCGGGGGATCTGTATGTCTTTCCGGATGTCATTGCGCAATACACGTTTGCCGAGCGGTCATGTAACCGGCTGGTCTCGAAGCGAGAACGAGCGAGCACCGACAGGAAAGACCTGTTGGCCGATGGCTTCGAGGAGGCTGTCCTGCGCTCGAATTTCAAAAATAATGAGCAGGTGCTCAGCGTGTTATTTGTCGTGTGCGGCGTAGACGTCTTCGCCATCTAGACGCACTGCAATAGGATACAGCATCGAGGCTTCGGGATCATCCGGTCCGGTATGGCTGGTCCGGCGACGGAAGCTTCAAGAACCTGTGGTCATAGCGTCACGACAGCGCGAATGTAACGCACCAGAAAGAGCAGTTATTCCAGACCGGTAGCTTGATTCCGCCGCGTTTCCAAGGAGTAATCTCGTGCGAACAGCTACGCCGCGAACCGCGCTGAACCAGTCATTGGCCGATGGACAAGCCGTGCATCGCGGAACGAACATTGATGCCGGACGGCATCAGCTTTCGCCCGAGCTGTGTCGGTTCCCGTCAAACGCAACATGTTCCAGGCCGTTGGAATCGATTCCGAAGACGACGCCCTCGCGCGTAAAGGAATCGCGGATGGCCACGATGGTAGCCAGGGTCGTTTCCCGTCTCCCTTCAAAGCGCACGACCGTTGCGCGGCTAACGCCGGCGGCCTTGGCGAGATCGCCGGTCCCCCAGTCGAGAACGGCTCTGCCGGCTCTGCACATCGTGGGGGAGATCAGTTCCTCGATCACCCGCCAACGGCCCTCATTTTCCCACTTGCGTTTTGACTCAGTGCGAGGCATTATGGCGCACACAAGCGGCGTTATGCCGAACCTCTCGACCGGAAACAAGCATAGGTCCGCACTCCATCAGATCGACTCCGGATGCAACATACCAGGGCCGGACGTGCTTGGCAGCGGGCTGCATATCTGCGCGTAAACGCTTGGCTTTCATAGGCGTGTAGCGGCCTGCGACGGTCGCGGTGCCGGACTTTCTGATCGTGACGTGCGGCCCCGATCCGTGGGGCTGCCGACCCCTGATGATCGCCAATTGTTGGCGGGGCTTCAGGAAACCGTGGGCAACGAGACGCCCACCCACGGTCAACCAGCAGAGGCCGGCAGGGATGGTGATCCCGGCGGCCTAACAACGAAGCCGTACAGGGGGCGGCTGCACCTCCTCCTGAGCATGATCATTCGACGAGGAGGAATCCCGTGCGAATTGCTGTGCGACATGCCTTGCCAAATTCATGGCCGCCCGCGGCGGCGGCGCGCTGGAGCAACATCTCGACGCGGCATGCGGCGTTGCCTGCTGCCTTGCCGGTTCGTCACCCCAACCGCCGCCGCGTGCCCGGTGTTGCACTGGCCGATCTCGCGGCCGGCGGCGTTATGGGCGATCTTACTGCTGGCACTTGGCTGGGTGAGCGTCCCGATCGTTCCGACCTGGTGCTGTGGCTCGCGATCAACGTCACACGGGGCGGCGCGTTTCTGTCGCAGGCCCTGGCTGACCTGCTCGATCGCGGCGCGCTGAGCGCGGCCCAGGAAGCAGCGCTTCGCCGCTGCCGGGAGCGCGTGCGCCTGCGTGACGCGCGATGCCGGGTCCCGGAGCCACTGCTCGCGGAGCCACGGAAGATCGCAGCGCCGCGGAGCGACCGCCGATGAGCGCGCTGGCCGCCGGCGCCATCCTGAGTCTTGCGGGGCTGCCGGCGTGTGGCGCCGGGCAAGGCGTCCCGGCGGACCGCATGGCCGCGGTCGCCCTGGTGGAGAGCGACGGCGATCCGCTGGCCATCGGCGTCAATGGACCGCACCCGACGACGCTGCATCCGGCGACGAAGGACGAGGCCGTGGCGACGGCGCGAACGCTGCTCGCGCAGGGCCGGTCGGTCGACCTGGGCCTGACCCAGATCAACAACGCGAACCTGGCGCAGGACGGCCTGACCGTGGAGACAGCGTTTGACGCCTGCGCATCGCTGCGTGCCGGGGCGGTGCATCTGGCCGCGGATTTCGAGGCAGCATGGCGCGCCGCCCACTCCCGTTACAACACCGGCGACCTGCAGCGCGGCATTGCCAACGGCTACGTGCTGCGGGTGTCCGCGGCCATGCGCATGGTGACGGTGGCCGGTACCACGGCTTCTGCCACGCCCCCACCGGCAGAAGCCGCACGCAACCCGTTCAGCCGCCCAACGCGGACAAGCCGCGATCTCGTGTTCGCGCAAACCGAAAGGAAATAATCCAATGTCGTGGCTCACCATCGTGCAGAACATCAGCACTTTCGTCACCGGCACCTTCGGCACGACGCTGTGCATCATTGCGGTCGCGATCGCCGGCGCCCGGGCGATGCTGCATGGCCACTGGGGCCAGTTCTGGTCGGCCATCGGCGGCGGCGCCGTCCTCATGAGTGCCGCCTGGACCATCAACACCTTCATGGCGGGCTGAGTGGCGCCCGCCGCCCCCCTGTTTGATCGCGTTGACGGCGCCGGTCCGTCCAACCGGACCGGCGCCGTCAAGCGGGACTCTCCGCCGCCATTTGCACGGGACGCCGCATGAACGAACACAACCGATCCGAAATGCTGTTCGTGGCCCTGACGCGACCAGCCCTCGTCTGGGGCGTCCCGTTCGAGGGGGCGGCGGTCAACGTGTTGTGCACCTTTGCCGCCGGGCTTGAGCTCTCAGGCCCGACGGTGTGGCGATCACCGGTCATGTTCTGGTTGGCGGCCGTGCCGATCCATCTGGCCATGCAACGGCTGACCTCGCATGACTACCACTGGTTCCGCACCATCCGGATCTGGGCGCTGACGACGGGAACCGGCCGGACCACCCTGGAAAGCCTGCCGACGCAACCGGCGCGGTCGGGCCGGGAGGTCGCCAGCAGTGGCTAACATTCCCGAGGCGCTGCTGGGCGACAAGATCCCGTTCGAGGATCATATCGCCGATGACGTCGTCCTGATGAAGGGCAACGGCGTCATGGCGATGTTCGCGGTCGCCGGCGTGTTCCCCGACACCGCCGACGAAGTGGACATCGCCGCCTGGTTCGACCGGCTGCACAACGCGCTGAAGAACGTGGCGGCCGAGGATGTCGAACTGACGATATACCAGTGCCGCGGCGAGGCCGACCGCTCGGTCTATGAGGACGGGATACACCGCTCGCCCTTCGCGCAGGAACTCGGCATTGCCTACCGGGACAATTTGTTCCGCGGCTCGCTGTATTCCAACCGGCTGTTCCTGGCGATCCAGATCCACGCGCCGAATGCAGCGGCGCAAAGCGTCCTGCGGTTCCTCGCCGACGCGGTCACCGACCCGCGGGCCGGCATCCAGGCGCGCCAGCGCCGGCTCAACGACATCTGCGAGCTGCTGCAATCCCAGCTCGGCGGGTTCGGGCTGCGCCGACTTGGCTATGTGACGCGCCAGCGCGTCATCTTCAGCGAGATCGCCGAGGCCGTGGTCTTCGCCATGACCGGAACCTGGCGGCAGATCGCCGCCAGCACCGGGCGGATGGGCAACGCGATGTTCTCCGAGGCGATCCGGTTCCGCCGCCAGCGGGTGGAATTCCATGGCCCGGGCGAGCCGACCTACGCGGAAATGTATGCGTTCAAGGAATACCCGGTCACCACCTGGCCGGGCATGTTCCACAGCCTCGCGCTGGCGCCCTATCGCAACACCCTGGCGCAGTCGTACCGATTCCTTTCGAACGCCGCCGGCATGGGGGCGATCACCCGCAAGCAGAACAAGATGCTGGCCGCCGGCGACAAGGCGGTGTCGCAGACGGAGGCACTGGACGCCGCGGCCGATGACCTGATGTCGCGCCGCTGGGTGCTGGGCGACCATTCGCTGGTGCTGATCGCCTTTGCCGACAGCCCCCGCGCCATGGCGGAAGTGGGCAACGCCGCCTGGCGCGACCTGGCCGCCTGCGGCTTGGTGGCCACCCGGATGACCAAGGCGCTGCAGGCCGCCTATCTGTCAATGCTGCCGGGCGGCGGGTTCTGGCGCCCGCGCCCGGGGTTCGTGAAGTCGTCGAACCTGGTGGCGTTTGCCCCGCTCTACAACTGGCCTTCCGGGCAAAGCCGCGGGCACTGGCCGGGACCGCCGGTGGCGATCTTCCGGACCATGGCTGGCACGCCCTACCGGTTCCACTGGCAGGTCGGCGACGTTGGCAACACGCTGATCACCGGCGCCGTCGGCAGCGGCAAGACGCTGACGACGGCGTTCCTGCTGGCCATGACCGCCGGCCGCGCCCGGGTCGTGGCGCTGGACCACAAGCGGGGCTGGGACCTGCTGATCCACCGCATGGGCGGCGACTATGCCGTCCTGGGTGCCGGCGAGCCGCATTTTGCCCCGTTGAAGGCATTGGATGCCTCACCGCGCAACATGGAGTTTCTGGCCGACCTCATCCGCGGCTGCATCGGCGGGACGATGACCGAGGAGGAGGGCCGGCGCCTGGCGATCGGACTGGCCACGGTCATGCGCCTGCCGCCTGCCGACCGGTGCCTGGGCGAATTGCGGGCGTTCTTTGACGAAGAGCCGGAGGGTGCCGGCGCGCGGCTGTACAAATGGTGCCACGGCGCCGAGTTGGGCTGGGTGATCGACGCGCCGGCCGATACGGTGAGGTTCGGCAACCTGAACGGGCTGGACACCACGGCGCTGCTGGACAATCCGCGGGCGCGCGGCCCGGCGATGAGCTACCTGTTCCACCGCATCTCGCTGCTGCTGGATGGCACGCCGCTGCTGGTGCCGATGGATGAGGGCTGGCGGGCGCTGCTGGATCCGGTGTTCCGCGCCAACATCGAAAAGCAGCTTCGTACCATCCGTAGCAAGGGCGGCGCGGTGGTGTTCATCACCCAGTCGCCGCGCGACATCATCGACAGCGGGATCGCCAACATCCTGGTCGAGCAATGCCCCACGGCGCTGCACCTCGCCAATCCCCGGAGCACGCGCGAGGACTACGTGAACGGGCTGAAGCTGACCGACGGCCAATATGACGCCCTGCGCGGATTGCAGGGCGGCGACGGGCTGTTCCTGCTGGTCCAGGGCAGCAAGAGCGTCGTCGTGCAACTGCCGATGCGGGGCCTGGACCGTTTCATCGCGGTGCTGTCGGCCCGCGAGGAGGATTTGCGGCGCATGGACCGCCTCCGCGCGGAACCCGCCGGCGCCGACGCGTTCGAGGTATTCCACCAGGAGAAGGAAGCAGCGGAATGATCCCCACCAGGCGACAGCTGATCGGCACCGCCGCAGGCATGGCGCTGCTGGCCACCGGCTGGTCGACGACTGCCGGCGCCGCGATGCCGGTCATCGATACCGCAGCTTTGGCCGAATGGGCGACTTCAATTGCCGATGACGCCAAGGCCTACGCGCTCCAGGTCGAGCAATATGCCACCGAGGTCAAAACCTACATCGGCGACGAACTTTCCTGGCTGAAGCAGGCGCAGCAATATGCCACGCAGCTGCAACAATATGCCACCGAGATGGAGACCTTCATCTCCTTTGTTCACTCGCCTAGCCTTGGCGCGGCGATGGGACTCCTGAGTGCCGCCGGCCTGGGCAATGCCCTTCCGGTCAATCCCTACGCCGCACTCGGCCTGGTGAACGGCTTCGAGTACGGCAACGGCGGCATGGTGCAGTTCAACGGCATCCTCGGCTCTCTCTCCGGCCTGGTCGGCAGCTCCTATGCGACCTCGCATGTCTACACCCCGACCGATGCGTCGTGGAGTTCGCAGCAGGTGATCGCCCGGGCGAACGGCATCGCCGGCGAGCAGGGCGCGGCGCAGGCGGCCTACGCCGATCTGCGCACCCACCAGGCAGCACTGCAGGCGTTGCGCGACCATCTGGCCACCGCGACAACGCCGAAGGACGTGCAGGATGCCCAGGCGCAGATCGAACTGGAGACCACCTGGACCGCCAACGAGACGGCGCAGCTGATGGCGATCTCGGCGATCTATCAGGCGCAGTCCGACAGCATCGTGCAGCGCGACAACGAGAAGCTGGCGATGGACATCGAAGCCTTCGTCGCCTCGTCCCCCAACCCTGGCCATTGATGGAGTCATTGTGATGCTGCGTGCCAGTCGCCTGTATCAGCTTTCCCTGTGCCTCGTGTGCTTCGCCGCCGGTGCCAGCAGCACATGGTATATCACCAGGGTCGCATTCCCGACGCCGGTGCAGCAGGACGCGGCGGCGGTTCCGCCTCCCGTCCGCACGGTCTCCTGGTTTGCGGCGCACCCGTCGGAGATGCGCCAGAAGTTTGCTGCCTGCAACGACAATCCCGGCGGCGCCATGACCGATCCCGAGTGTGAGAACGCCCTGACCGCCAGGGAGCACACCGGGCTGGCCGATTCCTTCCCGGAAGCCCCGAGATGACCGTCGGCCTGATCATGCTGGCTCTGGCGATCTACGCCGCGCAGCGCGGGGCGTACGGCATCGTCTGCCTGGCACTCCTGGCCATGGTGGTGGCCTTCCTCGGCTCCTTCAGGGTGGTCATCGTCCTCGGTTTCGTCAGGCTGCTGCGAGGATCCCGGTAGCGCGCGACTGTGAAAGCTGTTCCGGATGAACGTCAACTGGACCCTGTTTGCCAATCTCTACAGCGCGTTCGTAACGCCCCTCATCGCCCAGATGCAGGCCATGATCGGCGGCGTGTGCGCTACCATGCAGCCGGTGGCGCTGGCGATGGTCACGCTGTGGCTGGCGTTTGTCGGCATCGACATCGCCAACGGCTCCCGAACCTTCCAGCAGGCGATGCGCGACTTCTTCATTGCCGGCATGGTGATCGGCGCGCTGCAGACCGGGCAATACACGCAGTACGTGTCCGATTTTTTCCTGCAGGCGGTGCCGCACACCCTTGGGGCGGCGTTGGGCGGCACGACATCGCCGGTCGCCGGACTGGACACGGTGCTCGATTCCGCGCTGACCACCGGGTCCAAAACCTACGAAGCGCTGCCGAACTACTCGTTGAAGACGATACCGCTGGCCCTGGCCGTGATCGTCTACGTCGTAGTTGCGCTGGTCGCGGTCGGTTACGCCTTCGCCGTCTACATGACGGCGGCGATCATCAACGTCGCGGTGATCGTGGTCGGTCCGGTGTTCCTGGCACTTGCCGCCATTCCTGCCACGCGACGCTTCGCGGCCGGGTGGCTTGGCGTGGTGGTGGGTGGCTGCGTGACCCAGCTCATGGCCGTCGCGGTCATCCTGTTTCTGACGAATGCCGAGAACACGATGATCCAGCAGACGGTCGGCCCGGTTGCCGCCAATAACTCCAACAGCCTCGGCTTGTTGTGGGGTCTGGCGCAATGCGGGATCCTGCTGGCGCTGTGCACCGCTGTCGTGAAGAAAATCCCGGCCATCGCTCAGGAGATCGCGGGCGGCGTCTATCACGGCACGGCGGGCGCGCACAGCGCGACGTTCGGGCTGCTGGGGTTGGGCGCGCGCGCAGCCGCGAGCGGCGCCGGCGTTGCCGGCCAGGCGATGACCCAGCTCCGCGCCGCCCGTTCGTCAACCGGAGGCATGGCAGGCGGTGGCCGCCCCACCGCGCCGACCGGCCCGTCACTCTCGGGGAGAGCCTGAATGCGACGTTCTGGAGTCAAACCGCTCGCGCTTGCCATCAGCCTGTGCGTGCTGACGGGCTGTGGCAACGTCGCCGGCAAGGAGCTGCCGATGGTCAGGAACAACGATCCGACCTGGGCGTTGATCCCGGATCATCTTGAGTTTGGGGCGCTGCCGAAGTGACCCAGCTCAGCAAGGTATCCCCTTGGGCGGCCAAGCCGCTGACGGACGCGTCGAAGCAGGCGAAGTTCCGGGCGGTGATGGATCTGTCGGCAGAGCGGGTCATCCTTGGCCGGTCGGCGATCGTCACCGGCTGGGTGATCGGCGCCGTGGGCGTCACCTGCCTGGCCGCGTCGGTGTTCGGCTGGGTCACGCTGTTGCCGTTGAAGACGACCGAGGTGAAGTTCTTCCTGGTGGACAAGACCACCGGCATCATCGGTGAACCCGTCGGTCTGCAGGATGCGCCGAAGATTTTCGGCGCCGCGGTGGAGCAGCAATACCTGCGGCGGTACGTCGAGGCGCGGGAAGGCTGGGTCGCCGAAATGGACGAACGCAACGACCATGTCGTGAAGATCATGTCCGCGCCGGATGAACAGGCCCGCGTCGCCGATGCCCACAACGCGCCCGGCGGTCCGGTCAAGGCACTCGGCAAGGATGGCCACGTGACGGTCGAGAATTTCCGGTTTCATCCGCTGGCGATCGGCAAGGACGGCGAGACAAGGCGTTATTTGGTGCAGTTCGACCGCACGGTCTGGCACGGCGCCAACCGCGATCCGACCAAGGCGTGGAGCGCGACGGTGGATTTCCAGTGGCATCCGAATCTGCCGATGCGCCCGGACGACCGGACGGACAACCCCGGCGGATTCCAGGTGCTCGGCTACAGCGCCAGTTCGGATACGCCCGACCAGAGGAGGCAGTGAACCCCATGCATATTCCTGCGGCCATCCTGGTGACATCCGTTGCGCTTACTGCCGTCTGTCATCACGCCGCGGCCGAGGACGGCGCACGGGATTCGCAGATTCGCGTCGCCTCCTACTCGCCGCTCAGGCGAACCGAGATCGTCGGCGTGGTGGGACAGCCGACGACGATCACCTTTCCCAAGGGGGAGTCCGTCTATCGCGTGGTGCAGACCGGCCGGCCCGACAAGGACGGCACCCTGGCCGATGCGGGCTGGCAGGGCGCCACGCCGGCAGACGTCAAGGACACGCCGCTCGGCAACAACCTGACCTTGTGGCCGGCCGTGTCCGGCGAAAGCACGATGACGGTCATCACGATGTCATCGGATGGCGTTCAAAAGGTCTACCCGTTCCGGCTGATGGCGAAGCCTGATCAGCCCGGCGCGGTCAATGCGCCCGGCGTCGTGCTGAACCTGATCTTCACCGGCACCGGGGCGTCGGCTGCTGCAGCGCCCACCACCGCCGTCGCGTCCGGCGCTGCCGGTCCAACAGAAGTCGTTGCCCGGCCACCTCTGTCCGCACGGCAGCGGGCCGCCCAGGCGGAGCTGGACGCCGCCCGCGAGCGGTTGCGGACCGACGCCTTCAACGGGGCGGATGGCTTCTGCCACTATTTCGCGCAGGGGAGGAAGCCGAACGACATCGAGCCGCGCTGCCCGATGGATAACGGCGAGTGGACCCTGATGCGGTTTCCCGGGCTGTCCAGGAAACCGGCGGTCTACGTCGTCACCGGCGACAACGAGGAACGGCTGGCGCGCCAGCACGGCGAGGGCGATTTCGTGGTGGTGGAAGAGATCGCCAAACACTTCCGGCTGCGGCTTGGACCGAATGTCCTGGATATCCTCAACGACGCCTACGACCCGGCCGGGAGGCCGGCGGGCACCGGCACGACGGCGCTGACGGTCGAGCGCGAGCTTCTTCGGGTGGCACGCTGATGGCCCCGCACGATCTGGAAGATGACGAACCCGACGACGACGGCGAGCCGAGGCCGTTCTGGCACCGGCGGAATGTCCAGCTGATCGGTCTGGCTGGCGTGCTGTTGCTGGTTTTCCTGTTCACCCGTGGCCATGCGCCACAGAAACCGCAGGCCGACAAGAACGCCGACCAGTTCATCGGCGTGGTGGTGCCGTATCAACCGGCCAGGGCGGATCCGGCGCAGCCAACGCCCCCGGGCAGGGTGGCAGATGCTCCGCCGCCCGCACCGCCGGTCGCCCCGGACCTGCGGGTGCCGCTGCCGTTGCCGCCGGGCGTGCAGGCCCGGCCGGTAAGGCCGGCCATGTTGTCCTACGCGGTGCCGCACACCGATGGCCCGAGGCCAGCCCCGGCGCCTGCCGAGCCGGCGCGGAGCGGGCTGGAGTTCAAGACGGCGAATGTGCCGGGCATGAAGGCGTCGCCGGCGATCGACGACACCTACCAGCTGATGCCCGGGCTGCTGCCCTGTGTGCTGGATACGGCGATCCAAAGCGATCTGCCGGGGCCATTGCTCTGCCATCTCCCCGGCCCGGTCTACTCGCCCCGGGGCGTGCTGTTGATGGAGGCGCAGACGCAGATCATCGGCAAATACGAAACGATGGGCCGGAACGGCGGCAACCGGCTGATGGCGATCTCCACCTACGCGCATACGCCGAACGGCATCTGGGTGCCGCTGACCGGCCAGTCGCTCGCCGACGATCTCGGCCGCTCCGGCCTCGATGGCGCGGTCGATCAGCATTATCTGCAACGGTTTGGCGGGGCCATCCTGCTCACTTTGACCGAGAGCGCGCTGGGCATCCTGCAGGCGGCGGTGTCGAAGGGCGGCAACACCTATCTCAGCCTGAACACCGGCAGCAGCATTGGCGGGGTGGCGCAGCAGATATTGCAATCGCAGATCAACATGCCGCCCACCTTCAGCAAGAACCAGGGCGAGACGATCGCCCTGTTCCTGGATCAGCCGATCGACTTCTCGGACAGCTACCGCATTCGCCAGGTGCGCCAGTGAGGCACGGCGAGGCGACGCTGCGGCACCTGCTGGCCCCGATCCAGGACCTGCTGGGCGATCCGGACGTGACCGAGATTGTCGTCAACCGGCCCGGAGAGATCGGCGCTGAGCGGGGCGGGGAATGGCTCTGGCGCGACGAGGCGGCGTTCGATGTCCAGCGGCTGGACGCCATCGCGCTGCTGGCCGGGCGCATGACCAGCCGCGAGGCCGACCCGGCGCATCCGCTCTGCGGCTCAACCCTACCGGACGGCCAGCGCATCCAGATTTGTCGTCCGCCGGCGACGCGGCCGGGTGTCATCGCCATGTGCATTCGCAAGCCACCCCGGACGCCCCGGCGGTTGGAGGATCCGGACCTGGCCGATCTATTCGCGGTTGCCAATGAGGGAACAACCGGGCGCAGTGAGGCCGATGCGAAGCTGGTGGCGCTCTACCGCGCGAAGGACTGGATGGCGTTCCTCGCCGATGCGGTGACGGCGCGCAAGACAATCGGCACGGCCGGCCTCACCGGCAGCGGCAAAAGCGATCTGCTGCGGCGCCTGCTCGGCGCGGTGCCCGACCAGCACCGCATCGTAACGATCGAAAGCGACCCGGAATTCGGCGAGGTCGGGCCGCGCAACCGGGTCAACCTGTTCTACAACGATGACCGCGAAGGCCAGCGGGCGGTTGATGTCGTCAAGGCATCCTTGCGGATGTTCCCCTCGACCATCGCCTTCCAAGAGGTGCGCGGGCCGGAATCGTTTGCGCTCATGCGCGCCATTCTGAGCGGGCACAACAGCTTCACGTCGTGGCATGCCGCGGAAGGCGGCGAGGTGGCCGCCATGTGCATGATGCTCCGCCAGCATGACTCCTGCCGCACGACGCCCGACGAGCAGCTCGCCGCATTGGTGCGGCTGTGTTTTGACATCATCGTTTTCTGCGACCGCAGCGCCGGTGAAGGTTTCCGGGTGCGCCGCGTGTGGTTCAGGGCGGCTGAGCAGACGGCATAACAGGAGGACGTAGCGTCATGTGTAGGCAAGCACTTATTGCGACCGGCTTCCTGGCATGCGGCGCAGTGCTGGCGCTGGCGCAGACGACGCGATGCGGCTTCGATGCGGGAGCGACCTGTTCCGCGACGACAGGCGAGACCGCGACGCCGTCGCTGCCGGCTTCGCTTGTATCCGCCGTGGCAGCGTCCAATCCAGCGGTCCAGGCGGAACTGGCGCGGGCGCTGGCGATCGCGCAGCAAGCCATGATCGACGCGGCACAGGCATCGACGCAGCTGCAGGCGGACATCGCGGAAATCCAGGGAAGGTGGGCTCGGATCCAGGCCGATGCGACACAAGGGCAGGGGGATGCCCCCGCGCCACAGGAGCAGCTGCCGGCGGCCGAGTTTCGCCAGTGATGAGAAGCCTCCGAAACGCCATGTTCGGCGTCCTGGGCGGCATCGTCATCGCCGCCGTCTGGCTCGTCTTTGCCTCCGCGCTCTGGTGCCACGGAACCGGCGGCGCATTCACGGCGCCGTGGCTGCAATGGTGGAATGCCCTGGCCTGGTGGGGCGCCAACTGGTGGGTCAATCTCTGGCTTGTCCTCGCCGCGGTGGTGCCGACGGTCCTTCTGGCGATGCTGGTGTTCGGGCTGTTCCTGACCCTGCGCTGGCGCTGGCGCGGCGGCCGGCGACTGGCCCAGCCACCGGGCAGTGGCGTGCGGGCGGTCGAGCGCGGCGCGACGGACAACCATGGTCACGCTCAGTGGCGATCGATGGCGGATGCGCTGAAGCTGTTCGCCGGCCCGGATGGTCGCCATGGGGGCGTTGTGGTCGGCGAGGCCTACCGCGTCGACCGGGACGAGGTGGCCAACACACGGTTTCTGCCGCGGGACCGCCGGACATGGGGCAGGGGAGGGACCGCGCCGCTGCTGATCGACCCCTGCACCGAGGGCAGCGGCCACAGCATCGTCTTCGCCGGCCCCGGCGGCTACAAGACCACGGCGGCCGTATCGACCATCCTGGAATGGACGGGCAGCAGCGTCATCCTGGACCCGTCAACCGAGCTGGGTCCCATGCTGGATGGTGCGCTCCGGGCGCAGGGCAAGACGGTGGCCCATATCGGCGTCTTCAGCGGCGACGATACCAGGCCTCCGGCCACCGGCATCAACGTTCTGGCCTGGATCGATATCGAGCACCCGGAAGCCGAGATCCACGTCAGGACCGTGGTCTCCTGGATCTACGACAGCGCGACCACGCCGGTCGCCGCCCGGACGGAAGACCCGTTCTTCGCACCCATGGGCCGCGAACTGGTCACCTGCCTGCTGGCGCATTTGTTGTGGAGCGATCACGGTGTGGTGGACAAGACGCTGGCCTCGCTGGCGATGGGGATCGCGGTTCCAGAGCATGACATGCTCGATCTGCTGGCCGGCATCCATGCCGCGTCGAGCAGCCAGATGGCACGGCGGATCGCCGCCACGCTGATGCGGTGCAAGGCGGAGGAGACCTTCAGCGGCGTGTTCATGAACGCGGTGAACGGCATCGCCTGGCTGTTCACCGGCGCCTACGCGGATCTCGTGTCCTGCGGCGAGTTCGATCCGCGCACGCTGCTGGCTGGCCGGGCGACCGTGTTCCTGAACCTGAGTCTGCGAACCCTTCAGGTCACGCCCGCGATCGCGCGCGTCCTGGTCGGGGCGCTCCTGAACACGGTCTACACGGCGGACGGGGCAACCAGCGGGCGCATCCTGTTCCTGCTCGATGAGGCGGCCACCCTTGGCCGTCTGAAGGCGCTGGAGACGGCCCGCGACACCGGCCGGAAATACGGCGTGTCGCTGCATCTGCTCATGCAGTCGATCGGCCAGTTGACCGAGGCATGGGGCCGCGACGGCGCGCGGGCCTGGATCGATGCGGCGAACTGGATCGGCTACGCGGCGATCCGGGCCGGCGGTGCCGGCAAGGATCTGAGCGAGCAGCTCGGCAGCCATGGAGCGCTGGCCTACAGCGAAGGCGACAACCAGGGGCGGCAGAAGCCGTTCGGCCTGAACTTCGGGTCCACCTCGCGCGGCGTCAACGTGAATGTCCACGAAATCCGGCGCGTGCTGATCGCTGCCTCCGAGATGCAGCAGGATTTGCGCGACGACGAAATCATCATCGTGCCGGCGAACGGCCTGCCCATTCGGTGTGGGCGGGCGATCTATTTCCGCCGGCCTGACATGGTGGACCGGGTGCAGACCACCCGGTTCGTAACGTCAGCAGGAGCGGAGTAGGGGAACCATGGCGGACAAGGACATCGATCAGGCCAGGCACCGGCTGCGGCATGCGAGGGAGATATCCCAGGAGCGTGCGGCCGACTTTTGGCAGCGAACGATTCTTGAGGGGCGCGTCCAGCGCCAGGCCGGCGCCCAGATGAACGAGGGGAAGAAGCCTGAGCAGCGACCGCCACAACCGCGCCCGTCGTGACTGCCGGCGCTCGCGGGAACGGACCCGGGGTTGCTCAGGAGAGTTGACCCACTGACTTCAGTCCTGCCGTTCTGACTATTGTCTCCGGTTGTTCCTGCCCGGCGTGATCCGGTGCGGCACTCGCTCGGGGGTGGCGGAACCTGCGGCACCGCGGCGCTGCGGCATTTGATCCTCGCTGGGGACGGAATCAGGACCGGATACGGTCTTGGCGGAGTTGCCTCGGGGGATAGTCGAGGTACCGGGTGCCTCGGCAGGCAGCCGGAAGCCTGCCAGAATTGCGGGCAAGCACGGCGCCGAACGGCAACCTGGCAGGTCTGTCCCGACGCCGTGCCCCACACCGTGACGGGCACGAATGCAGGGCGAGTATCCTGCCAAGGGTGGCGTTCGTCTACGCCGCGTCTGCGACGATGCGCAGAGCGAGCCGGGGTTTGGCCGCCTGTTCCTTTGCAGGAAGTGCAGTAGCGAAGTGGTCGTGTGCCGCCGCTGCGACCGCGGGCAGATCTACTGCGGCAACGGCTGCGCCGGACAGGCGCGTCACCAGACGGTCCGGAAGGCAGGCAAGCGCTATCAGCAGACCCGTCGTGGCCGGGAGAAGCATGCCGCCCGGATGGGCCACCTGCGGGCGCGCAGAAAAAAAGTGACGCATCAGGGTTCACCCCCGCCACCGGCGGGTGATCTGGTGGCGGCCGGCGCGATGGCGACCTCGCGCGACGACGCTTCTCCGGCCGAGCCGCCCCGGCGAGCGACGACGCACTGCCATTGGTGCGGCCGTCTCTGTCAGCCGCCGCTTCGCCCGGGGTTCCTGCGCTGTCGCAATCTCCGTCGCGGCCGTGTTGGCCACGCCCGGACGGAGCGCAATGCCCCATGGTGAACCCGATTGACGCGGCGGCGAGGATCTTGCGGGACGTGACCGGGGCGAGCGGGCCGCCCCGCCGGCGATGACGTCCATGGACACCCATCGTCTGGAGCTTGACCTGCACCAACTGGACCTGCGCTTCGCCGCCAGCCGCCTGGTGGACCCGCAGGCGGTGGCGCGGATCGCCCAGTCCATCGAACGGTGCGGTCAGATCGTGCCCTGCATCGTGGCGCCCGCTCCCGGTGGGGCCGACGCGGGCGCAGCACCGCTGGTGCTGATCGACGGGTATCGGCGCGTCGCCGCGCTGCGCCGGCTCGGCCGCGACACGGCCAGCGTCGAGCAATGGACCTGCGGGCTGGCCGAAGCGGTGCTGGGGGTGTTGGCGCGCGCGCAGGATCGCTCGTTCGCCATCATCGAGGAGGCCTTGTTGCTGCGCGAGCTGATGCAGGGCCAGGGCCTGTCGCAGCAGGATCTGGCCCGCCGGTGCGGGCGCGACGTGAGCTGGGTGAGCCGGCGGCTGCAACTGCTGTCGGGTTTGCCCGATGCGGCGCTGGCGGCGGTGCGCACCGGCAAGCTGTCGGCTTGGGCGGCCAACCGGGTGGTGGTGCCGTTGGCGCGTGCCAATGCCGCCCATGCCGACAGCCTGCTGGCGGCGCTGGCCGCGTCACCGTTGTCGACCCGCGAGCTGCAGTGCTGGTTCGCCCACTACCAGCAGGCCGCGCAAACGGTGCGCGAACGCATGGTCGGCGATCCTCGCCTGTTTCTCAACGCTCTGCGGGCGAACGACGAACGGCGCGCAGGCGACCGTCTACGCGACGGCCCGGAAGGCGAATGCATCGTCGATCTGCGCTGCCTCGAGGCGGTCATTGCGCGCCTGACGGATCGCGCGGCGGCGCTGCAATCGGTGCCGCTGGCGCTGACCGCGGCGGTGCCGCGTCTGTGGTCGGCGCTCGACGTCCTGACGATTGCGATCCACCGGGGAAACCGGCATGACTCCGGCTGAGATTCGCACCGCGGTGCACACCTTGCAGACCCAGGGGCACAGTCTGCGCGAGATCAGCCGCCTGCTGAGGCTGTCGCGCAACACGGTGCGGCGCATCCTGCGTGAGCCGAACGGCAACGTTGCCGAGGCGGTGTCGTGCGACGAGGCGACGCTGGTCATGGTGAAGGCTGCCTTCAAGCAGGCTCGCGGCAACGTGGTGCGGGTGCGCGCACTGCTGGCCGACGACGGTCTGGAGGTGTCCTACAGCAGCTTGACCCGCTGGGTGCGGGAGGCCGGCCTGCGCAGTCCGCCACGGCGCATTGGCGAGTACGAGTTCGTGCCGGGCCAGGAAATGCAGCACGACACGTCGCCGCACCGGGTGACGTTCGCGAACACCGACAAGCTTGTCACCATCCAGTGCGCCGGCCTGGTGCTGGCCTACTCGCGCCGGCTGTTCATCCAGTACTACCCGCGGTTCACCCGCTTCGAGGCCAAGGCGTTCCTGCTCGATGCGGCGCACTTCATGGCCGGCGTCTGTCCGGTTTGCGTCATCGACAACACCAGTGTCCTGCTCGCCGCCGGTGCCGGCGCCGATGCCGTGATTGCGCCGGAGATGGCGGCCTTCGCCCGCACCCTGGGCTTCCGGTTCCGTGCCCACCGGGTGGGAAATCCCGAACGCAAAGGCCGGATCGAGCGCTCGTTTGCCTATGTCGAAACCAATTTCCTAGCTGGCCGCAGCTTCGAAGATTTTGACGACCTCAACCGCCAGGCGCTCGCCTGGTGCCGCGAAGTCGCCAACCACAAACCCAAGGCGGCACTCGGCATGTCGCCCGACGCGGCCTACGTCATCGAGCAGCCGCATCTGACGCCGCTACCGGGCGCGTTGCCGCCGGTCTACGAGTTGCTGGAACGCGTCGTCGACCTGCACGGTTATGTCAGCGTCGATACCAACCGCTATTCCGTGCCCGAGCGCTTCGTCGGCAAGTCGGTCGCTGTCTACAAATTTCCTGCCGAGATCCATGTCCACCTCAAGGGTACCACGATCGCCGTCCACCGGCGACTGATCGCCGAGCGCGATGTCAAGAGCACCCTGCCTGGTCATCATACCATCCCAGTGCGGCAAGGTCGCGGCACGGCGGCGGAAGAAGCTTTGCTGAGCGGCCACCACCCCAGCCTCGACCGTTACGCCGCCGCCCTCAAGCGGCACAGCCACGGATACGGCCGGCGGCCCCTCCACCGGCTGATCGAGATGAAACGCACCTACCCGGCCGGCCCGTTCATCGCCGCCATCGAACAGGCCCTGCACTATGGCCTGTTCGACCTCGGCCGCCTGGAAGACCTCATCCTCAAACAGGTCGCCGGCGACTTCTTCGCATTGAACACCGGGAAAGACGACGATGCATGACAAGCTGCGCGCCCTGATCGCCCAACTGCGGCTGCACGGCATGGCCGCGGCACTCGACGCCGAAATCGAACGCGCCGAACGCGAAGCGATCGCCGCACCCGAACTGCTGTACCGGCTGCTCGGCCAGGAGGCCGCGTCCCGCCGCGAACGCAGCCTGGCGTATCGTCTGGGACAGGCGCGTCTGCCATGGCGGTGGTCACTCGACAGCTTCCCGTTCGATCGGCAGCCCGGCGTGAGCCGCGCGCAAATCCAGACACTGGCCGGGCTCGACTTCCTGCGCCGAACCGACAACGTCCTGCTCATCGGCAAACCCGGCACCGGCAAAACCGGCCTGGCAATCGGCTTGTTGCGCGAGGCCTGCCTCAACGGCTACCGTGGCCGCTTCATCAACGCTCAAGTCCTGCTCGACGAACTCTATGCCTCTCTGGCAGACCGCACCACCACACGGCTGCTGGCACAGCTGAGTCGTATGCAGCCCTTGCTGATTGACGAGCTGAGCTACCTGACGATCAAGCCGGAACAATCAAACGCATTCTTTCGTCTGATGGACCAACGCTACAACCGGGTCTCGACGATCATCACCACCAATCTCGAGCTGTCGGACTGGTACGAACTGTTCGACAAGAAGCCGCTGGTCGACGCGCTTCTCGATCGCCTGCAGCACCACTGCGTCACCATCCGCATCAACGGCCCGTCCCTGCGCAGCCCAGAGCCAACGGCAACGCCGTCATCAACACCGGCGCGCCGCACAGGCAAGACCTGAAGGCCCCAGCAACACCGGCGGAGCGCCGAGGCGGTGCCACGGCGCGCAAGGCGCGTCAAAGGGTAGGTGCTCACCATGCTCGAAAATCGGCCAGAGCCGATTTTCTGCGCGTGGCTCCGCTCCCGCCGCGCAAGAAAGCGCGCGGCGCCTTTGACTCGCCTCGCACGCCGTGGCCTGCAGGTGGCGTCGGGACGGAAGGCGTCCCGACAATTCAACGCGCGCTCGCTGCGCGGCGTCGAACGGAAGGCTGGTGCTTGATAGCAGTCACGCTACGGCCGATCGCGCAGTCGGGCCGCCGAGCTATGTCAGCGCTGCCGGCTCGTCCTGATCCGGCAAATCTCGGGCGTTCCCGTCCCGCCGTGACAGGACACAACGTGCCGCCCGGGCCGTGACCCGCGACAACATCTGACCGTGTTCATCCCCGCGTCGCCGTCGGTGCAGGTCCGGGCGGCAGGCATGGCGCCTTGGATCAAGAAAAGGAAAATTTGCCGCCAACCACGCCGGCTACCGGCTGATCGGGCCACCCGACCACAAACTCATGCGCACTTGCTGGGTCCATTTCTATGAGCAACCCCGGGTCCGTTCCCGTGAGCGCCGGCACATGCGGCGCGGTCAGTTCCGCACGGTCCATGCGGGTGCGGATGGCCTCACCGATGCCGAGCTCCTCCCAGAGGGCGCGGGCGACCAGCACGATGCCGAGGTCGAAGACGGCGTCGATCTCGATCTC
>Ga0302202_10002986_pt1 | contig 18948 bp, 18 predicted proteins | sample II_Bog_N3_3_FD_194579 | JGI IMG/M metagenome (GOLD analysis project Ga0302202, IMG submission 194579) | Peat permafrost microbial communities from Stordalen Mire near Abisko, Sweden - II_Bog_N3_3 | ecosystem: Environmental > Terrestrial > Soil > Wetlands > Peat | place: Sweden: Abisko...
GATGCCGTATTCGATCCCGTTGTGGACCATTTTGACGAAATGCCCGGCGCCAACTGGGCCGCAGTGCAGGAAGCCGCGCTCAACCTCTGCCGGCCGGCCCATTCGACCCGGAGTGCGGGGCGCGGCATCCACGCCGGGGGCGATCGCCTCAAAGATCGGCCGCAAACGGTCGACTACAGCTGCTTCTCCGCCGATCATCAGGCAGTACCCGCGTTCCAGACCCCACACGCCCCCGCTCGTGCCGACATCCAAATAGTGGATGCCTTTACCCTCAAGTGCCGCTGCGCGGGCGATGTCGTCACGGTAGTAGGTGTTGCCCCCGTCAATGATTGTGTCGCCTGATTCCAGTCTCTCGCCCAAGTCATGAACGGTCTGCTTTGCGATGTCCCCGGCGGGCACCATCATCCACACCGTCCGAGGCTTCTCCAGCTCCGCCACCAGTGCGTCGAGTGTGTCTGCGCCCGTCGCTCCCTCCGCAGCAAGAGCTGTGACCGGTGCGGCGTTGACGTCATAGACGACGCAGTCGTGTCCGGCGGGCAGCAGCCTTCGCACGAGGTTCGATCCCATTCGGCCGAGTCCGACCATTCCTAATTGCATGTTTTCTCTTCTCTCTTCTGCGTGTAAATCACGAAAGATTTGCTCGCTGGTAATTCGAAGTTGGTTCGCTCACGCGGTTATTTCGATTGCGAGATAATTCCCGATCGGAAGTAAACGCTCGCCCTCGGACGTCATTCGGCATGGGCGACAGGGGGCGGTGTCGGAGCGAGCTGTGAGGCGTCCAGGCCATCGAGCTGTTGCTCTTCCGAAAGCTTGAGCCCCACGAATTTGTCGGTGATCCACAAGACAAGCAGAGTCGCAAGGAACGGGTATACAAGGCCAACGATGGCGAGTATCGCTTGCTTGCCGGTTTGGGCCCAGCCACCGTCTGCTCCTGCAGCGTTGATCGCCAAGCTTGCGAATACTCCGGTGAGGACGACGCCAATGAACCCTCCAACCATGTGAACACCGACGACGTCTAGCACGTCGTCGTATCGGAGACGCGTTTTAAGCTGCACGGCGGCGTAGCACACGAGGCCGGCGCTGGCGCCGATGATCAGAGCCGCCCACGGAGGGACATACCCCGCTGCCGGGGTGATGGCGGCGAGGCCGGCGATGGAACCGGTCGCAATCCCAATCGCTGATGGCTTCCTTTTTCTGATCCACTCCACCGTCATCCACGCCAATAGTCCGGTTGCAGCGCCGAGTTGGGTGTTGACGACCGCGGTCGCTGCCACTCCGTTAGCGGCCAGTGCGCTGCCGCCGTTGAATCCGAACCAGCCGAACCACAACATCCCCGCGCCAAGAAGCACCATTGGCACGTTGTAGGGGCGGGTGACGGGGAATTTGCGACGGCCGAAATAGAGCGCTGCAGCGAGGGCCGCGGCTCCCGCGGTTTCGTGGACTACTGCCCCTCCGGCGAAATCAATCGCTCCGAGGCCGTGAGCCCCAAGAAATCCACCGCCCCACACCCAGTGGGCAAACGGCACGTATACGACGAGCGACCACAGGCCCGTGAACATCACGTATCCCCGGAAGGTCATTCTTTCGGCGAAGGCGCCCGCTATCAGCGCCGGGGTGATGATGGCGAACATCATCTGGAATGCCATGAACGCCAACGCCGGGATCGCTGGTGCGTATGAGTTTGGTGTGGCCCCGACTGCGGTCAGCATCGTTTTCGAAAAGTCACCAATGACGCCGCCGTGGTCGGCCCCGAAAACGAGCGAGTACCCGACAACGGCCCACAGTACGCTGACGACGCCGATGGAGACGAAGCACTGGATCATCGTGGTGACAACGTTCTTGGAGCGAACCAGCCCGCCATAGAAGAGGGCGAGGCCCGGCAGCATGAAGAGCACTAGCGCAGCCGACACCAGCACCCAAGCAGTGTCTCCCGAATTCACTGTGTTTTCCGTGGACTATGCGGCGTGGGAGGGCTCGGCGAGCTTCGCACCGCTATCGGAGGAGAAGATGTCGACGCTGGCCGCTGTTTTCGGTGCGGTAACCGCCGCGTAGAGTTCCGGTCGGCGGTCTCCAAACGAATCGCACAAATCAGTTATCCACTTGCTTCGCGACAGACGCAGGTCGAGGTCGGCCCGGATTTTCCCATCGGCGTCTGCTGTTGCAATAACCCAGCCCTCTTTATCGATGACGCATCCAGCCTCGTTCCAAGCCTGACCCCGTTCCAGACCGCTGCGGTCGCAGCACACAACACCGACCTGGTTGATGTGCGCGGCCGCCATCGCAATTGTCACCTCGGGGACGCGTTCACCGCCGGGGTGCTGTTCCCGTGGCCAATTTGTTGGCACGACGATGACTTCGGCGCCCCGCAGCGCAAGGCTTCGAGTCATTTCGGGGAATTCGAGGTCATAGCAGATCAGGATCCCCAAGCGCCCGATGGATGTTTCGATCACAGGGGGAATCGCGGAGCCCGGGGTGAAGATCAGTTTTTCTTTGTCCCACAGGTGATCCTTGCGATAAATCGCGAGCACTCCGGAGCCGTCGACCACCGCCGCGCTGTTGTAGACGAGTCCGTCGTCACCCTGTTCGGCAAATCCGCCGATGACGACACCGCCCGACTCAGCCACTTCGCTGGCCCACCGTGCGAAGACGGGGTGGTCACGCGTAATCGCAACTGTGCGTGCTTCCTCAATCGACGCGAGCATGTATCCGGAAAGGGTCAGCTCCGGCATCACGATGAGGTCGGCATGCTCCGCGACTGCGAGCTGGATGGTTTCCAGCGAAAGCTCAATATTCGCGTCCAGATTTGCGATGGCTGGGGCAAGCTGAGTGCAGACGATGTGAATCATTTTTTCTCTCCTTGTGCGGTAGGTTCGGTGCTGTCATCGGCGGCGAGTCTGGTGCGCATTCGCTCAGCAACTCCTCGCCGCATGGCGAGAATGAATCCGATACTCAGCCACACGAAGATGATGTACGGGAAGTACACATATGGTGACGCGACCCCGACGATGTTCGAATAGATCGTGTAGAGCACGAAGAGCAAGCCGAGTACCGGAATCACAACCTGCCAGCGGGGAGCTTTCGCTTTGCCCTTAAAGAAGAGGAATCGCAAGGCGCCCGCAGTCGCCAGCCCATACGCGACCAATAGTGCGATCGTGCCGATTGTCAACCAGTAGAAGGTGGAATCCTTTTCGTCCACGCTTGTCAGTCGTTGCGCGATCATCGAGACGAGAACAACCACGAGGACAATCGCCAGCGTGACAATCGGGGTTCCCCGTTTGTTGATCCGGGTCAACGGGCTTTTGATGGTGGAGTCGCGCGCGAGTGCGTAGGCGACCCGTGCGGCGCCGGAGATTGTGCCGACGGTGATCGCGAGCAGGCTGATGCTTGCCATCAGGTTGAGCAGTGCGGCATAAAGCGGCCCAATATACGCGGAACCGAGGTCGTCATAGGGAGACGACGTGCCTTGGAACGCCTTCACTCCAGAGCCAGAAATGCCGTAACCAAGGGATTGGGCAGCTACGACAAGGAGGAAAAAGACTCCGACGAGGCTGACAGCGACCATCAGGGCGCGCGGAATGTCGCGCCTCGGATTTACCGACTCGCCGCCGAGGACGATGGCTCCTTCAAATCCGGCGAAGGCGAGAAATCCAAACACCGCAGCGCCAGCGATAGTGGAAATGTTTGCGCCCGGCGGAATGGTAAAGATGCTGAGGCTGAACTTCTGTGCGCCAGGCGCAGCGCCGATGCCGACACGAATAAGAATGACGATGCTCAGGATCGCAACCAGGACCGCCCCTGCGATTTCAATCCATAGGAGCACTCGTGCAATGAGCTTGATCTCACGGACCGACAGCACACCGATGATGATCAGCGCACCGATTGCGATCCAGATCCATTCGTGGAAGTTGCCGATGTGAATAAGAGCCAGGAATCGGTTGAGGAACAGCCCTATCTCGATGGTCGACCCGGCGCCGATCGTGATGTAGGCCGCGATGAGCGCCCATCCGGCGATAAACCCGGTCCGTGGTCCGATCGTTTTTCCCACGAGCGCGTAGACAGAACCGGTGTTACTAATATGTCGAGAGAGTTTGACGAAACCATAAGCAACGAGGCCGACGCCGACGATCGCAAACACGAAGGCCATGACAGCGCTCTTACCAAGAAGCTGTGCAGCGCCCACGCCGAGAAGTGCCATCGCGCCGACTGGTCCAACAAGTCCGATCGAGAACGCGGCTGCGTCCGTGAGCTTTAGCTCGCGCTTAAGGCCTGAGGCCGTCGTTTCCGTGGGTTTCGTTGTTTTCTTTACGCTGGCCATTTGGCTTGTGCCTCCGAGCGGGTCGATGACGGTAGAAGATCTCCGGCCCCCTCTTGATCGCAGAGGTGGTGGTAGATCAGGGGCGTGCGAATCAGTGCGCGGGGGAAGACTCCGTGGAAAATTTGGCCAGCGGCGATGTCGTTCGCCATGAGTACTTGCGCCGAGTTGCGGGCCTCCGAGAGGTCGGACGGACTTCCGGCTGAGCCTGCGCGGGGGCGGCAAATTCTGGTCGGTGAAGTTGCCTGCGCTCCTCTGGGGAAAGCGAGGCCCGGGCTATGTCCAGCCAGCTCATTGTCGGCGGTGTGGAGACTCTCGACGAGGGATCGTTGCAACTTGGAGAGGAAAATGACGGTGCGATTCGCGACTACGCCTGAGAGCCCACCACAAATAAACTGTGCCGACCCGGCCGATAGATCTGGGACCGCTAATTGAGGGCGATCAGTGCCGGTCACGCGGAATCGCTTGAGAGCGACAGAACGCGGGGCCGGGTGCGCCGCTGAGGGGTGGTCTGAACCACTCTCTGGGGTAGGGTTCACCATTGCTCCTTGACTGGCGCGAGTAAGAGCGCCACCAAGGACCAGAGCAACATCCTGAACCTACGTCGGGGCACTAGCGCTGTCAAGCCCGTGGGGTGGGAGAGGCTTGAAACCAAACGCGCGGCGGTGAAAGAACGCGTCATTCGGGCGTCGCCGAGCCCGCGTTGGTGGCGAAAGGAGTTGCTGCGAGGGCGGATGGCTTCCATGGGCAGAATTGTCGCGTTGCATTTTCGGTCAGCGTCACAAGACGAGCTATCAAAGCCTGACCAAGCGTGCGCTCGCAGTTGGTCCTCGGTTCGAAGGCATCGAACGCTTGAACGGGAGTACTAGGGCTGGTGTGCTGTCACGCGCGGGACCCTGTGATGGGCGGGGAAAGCAAAGACATTTGCGTCCGGCTCACCAGAGTCGAACTAATTACTATCTCGCCACGTTTCGCACCGTTAGACGAGGGCGTAGAGGTTGCGGAGGGCGACTTCGGTCGTGGGAAAGTTGCCGATGAAGCGCGCATCCGAATCTCGTAATACCAGTCCTTTCGTCGTGCGCATCAGGCTGCCCGCCAGTTCCTCGGTGATTGCATGCTTGATCGTCCAACGTCCCTCCCCGGCGTCTACTAGAAAAAACAATTCGACATGAGTCATGAGCTGCTAAACCTTGATGGTTCCGCGGAATCCGCGAAAAAGTCGGGTTGTGCTTCAGTCATGAGAAGCTCCTCTGCATGTCGGTGTGAGACCGCTGCCAGGGACTGGAGCAACACGTCTCACACTACTTCCCAGTGTCAGCGCCCAGGTAGGGACTTTGTACCCTCATCGCTATCCCCAGAAGCGTTATGACGAGCCACCTCGATAATGTTCGTCTACGCCGATCACAGAAATGAAGGATCGTGCAAGTGGCTGCTCCGACGAACCGCCCTAAACCGCGGTTGTCGCGTCGTGCGCCACGCGACCGAAGGCGGGGGACGTGCGCTGGCGTGGTGCGGCAAGCATCCTTTGGATGCCCTTTTTGATCTTTGTGCCTCTGCCGTTGAACCAGTCGTCGTCGTTTTTGTGTGCTCGAACCTCGAGGATAATGCTGAAGATCCCGACACTGATGTACCAGAGGGCTAGCGTCTGGTCACCCCCAACCAACCAAAGTAGACCGTCAGCGATGAAGGCCAAATCGACGAGCCAGCTGGTCACCCGGCGAAGCGACAGCGCAACATAACGCTGCCGGCTGCCCACAACCGCGGAGTTCGCTTGAGCCTGGAAGTACAGCTCGACGAAGATGAGCCCAAGAATTGCGTAAGTCATGATGAGCGCGGCGCTATCCCACGTTCCCGTGGCGTCTCAGAGAGGCAGGGGCCCGACGATTTCAAGTCGGATGAGTTGGCCATGAGTGTCCTTTGGCGTAGCGGAAATAACCGCTGCCAAGGACCGGAGCAACAGATTTCACGGTAGCACTCATGCCCTATTCGATAACGGCGATCGTCGGATGGCGTCGCCACATTCCAGCGAGCGCCAACAGCTCTGGCAGCACATCGGGAATGCGGTCACCTGGATCAGCGGACATCCTCAGGGCTGCGGAGATCGATCGCGACTTCGCGGGCAACATGCCCGTTCGCGTCATTCATGCTGAGCGTGCGGGGCTTGCCTTCGGCAAGTGGCGCCGCTCTCAGCCGCTAGCGCATCCAGTTGGGGTAATCCACGGCGGCGACTTTAAACTACGGCGACGGCGAACGATCCGGGTGACTAAGCTACGTCAGTGCACGCGGTCCTGGAAGACAGACCAGCGCACGTTGGATAGCGCCCCTGGAATGCTGTCTTCCGGGTTACCGACAGCTTCTCCCCGCGAGTCGAGAACTCGATCCGCTACCGGGATATCCGGCGAGAAAGCGCGTGCCGAATAGCGGGTGCTGCCCCCAGTTTCCCCGCGATCGTGCACCTCGACCCGCACCGGAAAGTTAGCGATGTGAAGGTCAAAGGTGCGCAGCTCGGAGGCGTCGACACCTCCCGCCCACTCGTTGAGATACTCGATGATTTCGTCCATACCCCGAAGCTACGCCCCGCATTGTTGCAAATGTGCACGGCGAGAATTCCTGGCAACAGCCGTGCAGCATTACCGTGGCATGCTGTCGACCTGTTGTGGTTTCGTCTCCTCGCCGAGGATGGCCGCCTTGCGGGGCGCGGTATTAAAGCCTCTTGCCCGAGTATCCGCCGCGGCGCACAATCACGGTGAGGGCTGGTGGATTCCCGTTCCCTACCGTCGGAAAGCTTCAGCACACTGGCTACCCATTGCTTTCGTATCCAGATAAGCGTTCTCTGGAATCATGACTGAGACAACGAACCAGCATGATGGCGACTCTAAGACCCCAGATCTTATATCCGAGGCAACCGCGCAGGCGACAGCTGGTGCGACGACCGACACACACGCCGATATGACCTATACCAACAGCGACGCCACCGGCGGCCGCGTGCCTCACCCTGACCTCGCGCCGGGCGAGGCCGACTAAATACCGAAGACGAAGGATGACACCATGAAAAACACAGAATCCGGCGAAGACGATTCGGAATTCGCATATCCCGATGATCCGTTCGATCCGAATCTGCTGGTGACGAACGATGCCGTCGCGGGTGAACCGATCGACCAGACTGGGCACTACGGGGGCCGACAGGATCCGAACCCCTCGAGGCGTCACCCGAGTACGACGAACATCAACCCAACGAGGATGACGGGCCCACAGACCTCGACTAATCTCAGGCGCGTCGTCAACACCCCTCGGGTCCCGTCGTGGCGGTGCGGATAGTCGCCCCAAAGCCCCAAACTGGGCGAACCGCTGGCGAGCGGTTGCGGCCGGACAAACGTATTCGTCGCCAACGGCGACTATTGCTGCCTCACCCCCGGCGTTCCGATCAAAGGACCAGGCGAACCACCTACCTGACAAATTACCGTCGCTTTAAACCGCGAGAGCTGGTCTGCACCTATTTCGAGCGCACAGCAAACTCTTCAGGGCAGAGTCATTCACCCCAATTCCCACCCACCGGTGCTACGGTCGGAGCCGGTTTGATTCCACCGCCGATGACCAATATCCCTGCAAGTACGCCGGAGCATCTCTGGACGTCGCACTCACGGAGACATTGACCCGTGACTTGATGATGGACGACTTCGGCGACACAATCTTGCCGTTGAGCAAGTATGCGGCGCGGAGCGCGAGCGCAGTTCAGGTCAGGAACGAATTTCAGATTGTGAATTTACGCTCCGCCGCCGATCTCGCCAACTCAGTCCAGATAACTTGGCTCGTCCAGGCTGACACGCGAGGCTATGCCCAGACTCGACATTGGGCCTGTTGGATTCGTGCGCTGTCTCCAACCGCAGCAGGCTTAGTGTGGCGGAGCAAACGCCAACCAACCGAAGACGCCTACGTCTTCTTCGGGGATCGACTATCCGCATACGCAATCCAGGAGCGAACAATGCGCCGTGCTGGTTGGCAACGCGGCTGACTTTGATCTGGAAGGGGTGTTCGCGTTCACCCGGCCGTTGTGGTGTTGTCGGGGTACTCGCGTGTGATCCTGCCGACGTCGTGGAGAAACTGCGCAATGGTGAGCTGGGCCGTTTCTGTCAGGTTGTTCATTCGGGTTTGCAGTGCGTGATTGACGGTGGCGAAGTGACCGTCGAGTTCCTTCACAGTCGCCGAGGTGATCGCGATGCGCGTAGAGCGTGAATCGGCGGGGTTTGTATTCCGAGTGACCCTGTCGGCGCGTTCAAGTCTGATCAGGATCGCGGTGAGGGTCGCCGGGTGGATTCCTGTCCGGGTGGCGAGTTCCTTTGGTGTGCTGGCACCTTGCGAATGGAGCACGTCGAGAACGCCGAGATCGCGAGGGTTCACACCTGTTGCTTTGGCGACCTTCTCGGTGAGGATGTCGAACTCGATCCGTAAATCGAGGATGGCCCGGAGCAACGTCGCCGCGGGCGTTGGCGTTGCCATCATCGTCGGGTGGTCGTCGGAGCGATCGCTTGGTGCATGTGCTCAGTAGTGTCGAGTTCGGCGACCATCGCGGCGGCGAGGTCTACCCGAGACGTGTATCCCTGCGTCGGATCGTTTAGGTCAAGCCGATAGTTGGAAACAGATTCGGCGTTGAAGAGGCGGCCTGGCCGCATGATGGTCCACGCGATGTCATCACTTGAGCGCACCAGCTCCTCCATGCGCCGCATATCGGCGTACATGGTCTTGCCGATCACGTTGCGAAGGAACGGCAACGCGATTCGGTCGGCGATGAATCCATGAGTGGCAGGCGGGGGGTACGTCAACCCCGAACTCACCACCACGAGTCGCTTGCCGCGACCCACTTTCCGCAGCGTATCGATGATGTCGCGGGTGCCCGCCGAGTAGACGGTTATCGGGTGTAGCGTATAGGACGGCGCACCCAGCACGGAGAGCACCGCGTCCGCGCCGGTGGTCGCATCCTGGACATCGTCAGATACTGCTCCAAGGAGTCCATCCAGGATTGCCGATTCGCCATCTCACGCTCGGCCCCGAGACGGACATGTTCGCAGCGCGCCAACTGGTGGCACGAATCGGCATGCCGCTGGGGCACGTCCGCGGATTGACGACGGTTCCCAGGTTGCCGGTTCGGTAGTCTCGATGAACCTGCGCTGGCAACACAGGGTCTCGAGAGACTGCCTGTCGGTCGCGCGGTTGCCCGTCCGATCATGATCAGATGATTTGATTTGTCGGCGAAATGTCGGCGCGGAGCCGTCTCGACGCCCCTCAAGCTAGGTCGAGGTGTGCGCTACACTGGGAACACCCACACAGGAAGCTGAGTCGAGAAATCTCGATCTGATCAGGTCTTTGTGGTGGCTGTTCCCTTCAAGGAGAGCCAACGGCGCGGGGTGGAGCAGTTCGGTAGCTCGCTGGGCTCATAACCCAGAGGTCGCAGGTTCAAATCCTGTCCCCGCAACGAGAATCGAGAAAGAGTCCCATCTTCGGATGGGGCTCTTTTTCGTGTTGGTCGGCCCTGGGGTCGCGACGTGAAACCTCAGGACTGTAAAACCTCAGGACTCCCGCAACCCCACGACTCGTGAAACCTCAGGACGTATTGCCGCATTCGCCGATGTGGAGGACTTTTTCGGCCTCGCGCACGCGTTTCTCCTAATGTTTGTGCGGGGTGGTTCTTGGCGGCGTCGTGTCACTCTTTGCGCACTGGTTGGTTCCGCCTGTTTGCGGCGCAGCAGGCCACATTCTGGCCCGCGTGCCTCCGTCTGCCCTCGTTCACCGACTGGTTTTCTGCACGGCCTATGATGCGGAGTCGTGACCCCCAGCGACCCGCCCTACATCGCCGTTCCGAACCTGACCGAGGTCCACGGCTACACCGTGCTCGATGACGATGATGACGATCCCGTGCTGGTTAATCCGCTCGGTGTGTATGTCGACACGTGGCGTGAGGGATACCCGTACGACCACCGGATGGATCGCGACGAGTATGAGCGGAACAAGCGTCTGCTGCAGATCGAGCTGCTGAAATTGCAGAACTGGATCAAGTCGGAGGGGCGCCGCCTGGTTGTCGTCTTCGAGGGCCGGGACGCGGCGGGCAAGGGCGGCACGATAAAACGGTTCATGGAGCACCTGAACCCGCGCGGGGCCCGCACTGTTGCGCTGGAGAAGCCGACCGAGCGCGAGTCGACCCAGTGGTATTTCCAGCGCTATGTGCGGCACCTGCCCGCTGCGGGTGAGATCGTGATGTTCGATCGCTCCTGGTACAACCGGGCGGGCGTGGAACGGGTCATGGGGTTCTGCACCGATGCCCAGTATGAGGAATTCATTCGCCAGACACCGCTGTTCGAGCAGATGCTCGTGGGGAGGGTATCGACCTGGTGAAGTTCTGGTTTTCGGTTTCCGCTGATGAGCAGCGAACCCGCTTTGCGATCCGGCAGGTCGACCCGGTGAGGCAGTGGAAACTCTCGCCAATGGATATCGCCTCGCTCGACAAGTGGGCCAGTTACACCGCGGCGAAAGAGGCGATGTTCAGAACCACCGACACGGGGGCCGCACCGTGGACGGTCGTGAAGAGCAACGACAAGAAACGCGCGCGGCTTGAGGCGATGCGCCACGTGCTGTCGCTCTTCGAGTACGCCGATAAGGACCGGTCGATTGTTGGCAAGCCGGATGCCAAAATTGTCGGTTCAGCATCCACGGTATTTGAGCGGGGCGAGAACGAGACCGGTAATTGAGGCCTGGAGGCTTACTTCTTCGACTTGCCCTGTTTCGCTTTTACGAGTGACTGGATGCGCACCCACAGGTCGCTGAAGGCGAGAGCGGCCGCCGTGTTCGGTGCGTAGAGCCCGACTGGCCTGCGTTCGACGCCCATCCGCTCGATGAGCACCGTTCCCGGCACGACGATGTTGGTCATGCCCGGAACAGCCCGAGGCATCGTGATGACCGAGTCACGGTGCACGGCCTTCCTGCGATCGACCATCGAAAGAAATGCCAGGATGGGCGTTTTGCTGTGTGAGGTCTGCACGAACGCATTGACCTGGTCCAGGGACCGAAGTGACAGCGGCGAGGGCACGAGGGGAAGCACCACGAGGTCGGCGGCGAGGATCGCGTTTTCTGCGACCAGGGATGAACCGGGCGGGCAGTCGAGGATGACGACGTCGTAGTCGCGTCCCAGGGCGTCGAGTGCCGCCCGTATCCTGCCGGTCGAGTTCTTGGCGTGGTCGAAGATCAGGTCCAGTTCGCGATAGCTGTCGTCCGCGGGAAGGACATCGAGCCGGTCGAAGTTTGTCTGGCGGATCGCCGAGTTGATGGATGACTTCCCACCAACGAGCGCTCCGACCCCTCCTTTTACCTTGGGCTTCACGTTCAGCAGGAACGTTGCCGCGCCTTGCGGGTCGAGGTCCCAGAGAAGCACCCTGAAGTCGTGGGATGCCTCCCACGCCAGGTTCACGGCGGCGGTTGTCTTGCCGACTCCGCCCTTCGTGCTGTAGAGGGCCACCACCTTCATGGCTTCAACTCCTTCAAAGGATTCTCGCCCGCAGTTCTTTGGGCATGCTCGTCGCTCGGGCCATCCCGGATGCTCGGGCGGTTTTGTCTAGGTTGGCACACGAAGGTGAACTGCGGTGACGTGGATCTCACTCCCGGTGATGTCACCGGCTCGCAGAGTCAGGACAAAAGTCCCTGATATTGGCGCGTACCAACGTGGAGAATGACAACGAGGCGCGGTATTCCCGAGCCAGGTGATCGAAGGGATTCGTCATGACGAAGAACGAAACCGTTGTGGGGTGGGACGGATCCGAGCAGTCGGAGGAGGCGCTCGACTGGGCCGCACGCCGTACACAGTTGCAGCGTGGGTCACTGGTCATCGTGAATGTCACCGAGCGCTTCGAGATCGGGCACGAGCACATCCCCGACGACGAACCCCGGCGTGAGGCTGTAGCAGCCGCCCACAGGATCACCCGGGACTTTCCCGACCTTGATGTGCGCTCGGAAGTCCTCGACGGTCGCCCGGTTGAGGTTCTGGCGGAGCTGTCACGCACAGCGGACCTGGTGGTCGTGGGGTCCCCCCACGGCAGGGCTCCGTTTCGCCTCGCGGCGTGGACGGTGGGGGGAGGGGTTTCAGTGACGGCCTCGAGCCCCGTCGCGGTTATACCCGCGGGGGCGGGCAGCAGCGCGGCGGGGGATGTGGTTGTCGGCGTCGACGGGTCGCGGTTGTCCATCGCGGCCGCGTTGTTCGCAGCGCAGGAGGCCCGGGCTTCGGGCTCAACGCTGCGAGTCGTTCATGTGTGGCACGAGCCGGACCTCTGGCTGGATGTCGTGCCGTGGACCGACCTGTCATTCGACCAGATGCGCGTTGAACACGCGGCACTGCTCGATACCGTGGTTGGGCGGGTGCGAGCCGTTTTCCCCGGCCTGTCGGTGGTGGGCACGCTCAGCCAGGGTGCAACGGCTCGACAGTTGGGCCTCATCGAACCGCCGCCGCGACTGATCGTTATCGGCTCCCGTGCTCGCAGCCGCGGGGCGGAGTCGATCCTCGGCTCGGTCGCGCACGAGCTGCTGGTCAACCAGGTGTCCCCGGTCGTCGTGTTTCCCACGGTCGCTGCCAAGAAGCAGTCCGCGATTCTCGCGAGTGCTTCCGCCGGTTGACGAGTGCGCTGGGCACGTGTCGACCGATGGCGTGCGGCCTGCACAGTCACAAGGCGTTACGCAGTCACAAGGCGTTACGCAGGCACAACGCGTTACACAGGCACAACGCTTTACACAGGCACAACGCGTTACGCCGTCACAACGCGCTACGCCGTCATCAGGTGATCGAAGCGGCGAAGGATGAGACCTTCCCGCAGTGCCCACGGGCAGATCTGCACCGACTCGACCTTTAGCCCTTCCATGGCGATCTGGGCCAGCAGTGCCGCGGCGAGTAGTTGGCGCGACCGCAGCAGCGAGACTCCCGGAAGCTCGGCGCGGTCAGCGGAGGCCATCGCCGACAGGCGTGCCGCCCACAACGTGACATCGGACAGTCGCAGTTCACGCCGCACGTAGGGGCCGTCGGCGCGTGGCGCGGAGCCGGCGAGGCGGGCGAGCGACCGGAAGGATTTCGAGGTCGCCGACACGATCGTCGGTGTACCAAGGCGCAGGATGTCCGCGATCGGCTCCTCGAGGATGGCACGAATGTGCCGGCGAACCGCCTTGATGCTTTTCGCGGTGGGCGGGTCGGCATCCAGGAAGTCGTGGGTGAGCCGGCCCGCGCCGAGAGGCACGGACAGGGCGAGCTCCGGATGCTCGTCGGCCCCCATTGCCAGCTCGAAGGATCCCCCGCCGATATCCAGGTTGAGGATGGTGCCCGCACCCCAGCCGTACCAGCGACGGACCGCGAGGAAGGTTGCTGCCGCCTCGTCGGGTCCGCCCAGTTCGATCAGCCTGGTGCCGGTTTCGGCGTAGACGCGGGACAGCACCTGTGGGCCGTTGCTCGCCTCGCGGATGGCCGATGTGGCGAACGCCATCATGTCTTCTGCACCGTGTTGCTTCGCCAGGCTCGCTGCCTCGGTGACGAATTCGATCAGTTTGTGTTGGCCGATCCCCGAGATCGACCCGTCAGCGTCCAGGAACTCGATGAGTTGCAGGGGTTGCTTGTGCGACGTGAACGGGATGGGGCGAGCGCCAGGATGCGCGTCGATCACCAGGAGATGCACTGTGTTGGACCCAATGTCCAGAACTCCCAGTCGCATGTCCCGAATCTATCGCCTGCTTCAGGTGAGAGCCGACCGTTCCCGGCGGAGAGCGGCGCACCTAAGCATCAAAGGTTTGCCGACTGTTTCATCGATTGTCACCCGCGCGCGCCCAGCCCGCGGTTACCGTGACGCAAACACAATGTGAAGGAGCACATCATGGCCCGTGTGGGTGCAGAATCCGATGGCGACGACTGGGTGATCGTTGACGACGAGTCGGACTTCGACGACGAGTCGGACTTCGACGACGAGTCGGACTCCGATGACGAGTCGGACTCCGATGACGAGACCAGGGAAGGCGAGCTGTCGCCCCTCGAGCGACTGTCCAGCGACCAAGAGGACGCTTTCGGGGAACTCTTCGACCCGGAGTCCGACGACGAAGACGACGACGACGAAGACGACGACGAGGACTAGTCGCACACAGCCGAAGTCCGTGCCCCGCGAGGACTTTAGGCACTGCCTGCTGGTAGCCCAACGCCTCTAGATTGGGAGTGCAACCACCGGGCCTGCCGGTCTTCACACCTCTGAATGCCTCGACCGCAGTGGCGCGGCCCCGACGGAGGAAGAGGATCATGCCCGCAGTCTTCGCGCAGCAGCCCACACCTGATGGTGTGGAGATCGAGCGAAAGTTCGACGTCCAGGAGTCTGCAGAACTGCCGTCGTTCGCGGGACTTCCGGGCGTCGATCGAGTCGACGATCCTGTCGTATTCGACCTCGACGCGGTCTATTTCGACACAGAAGACCTTGTGCTGGCCGCCTCTCGCATCGCGCTTCGTCGCCGAAGCGGGGGCGAAGACGCGGGCTGGCACCTCAAGACGCTCGTCTCGGCTGACGCACGGCAGGAATTACACGAGCCTCTTGGGACGGATCCGGAGGCAGTTCCGCCGCGCTTCCTGCGCCTGGTGAGGGTGCACGTGCGTGACCGGGTGCTGGTTCCGGCCGCACGGGTGCGCACCCGGCGAATCGTGCACCGTCTTCTCGACGAACACGGAGCGGTACTGGCAGAGGTGTGCGACGACCACGTGCGGGCGGACCGGCTCGTGCCCGAGGTGATGAGCCACAGCTGGCGGGAGTGGGAGGTCGAGCTGGTCGACGGGGATCGCCGCCTTCTGGATGCCGCGCAGTCCCTCCTCGCCTCATCCGGGGTGCCGTTGTCCGGCTACGCCTCGAAACTGGGTCGAGCGCTCGGCGACGCTCCACAGGTACCCGTTGCCGCCGCGCGCGCACACCCGAGGGGCCCTGCGGGTGAGGTGCTTTTGGCTACGGTCGAGGCGACTGTGCGCACACTGTGGTCCGAGGATGCGCGGGTTCGCGAGGACGAACCGGATGCGGTGCACCAGTTCCGGGTTGCGTTGCGTCGACTGAGATCCGTGGTGCGCACTTTTCGGCCACTCATCGATCGGGACGTTGCGGACCACCTGCGTCGGGAATTGAAATGGATGGCCGGCACTCTCGGTGCGGCGCGCGACCTGCAGGTGCTGCGCGAACGCCTCGCCGACCTGATCGCTGCGGAAGCCCCCGAGCTGGTGCTCGGTCCCATTGCTTCCCGGATCGACGAACAGTTCTCCGCCGAGTATCAATCAGCGCGCACGGCGGGGCTTGCCTCCCTCGATGACGCACGCTATTTCCGCCTGCTCGACGACCTTGACTCTTTCGTCGCGGAGGCGCCGCTCCGAGGGCCGTCATCGAAGCAAGCCCGCCACATCGTTCCCGTCCTCATTGACAAGGAATGGGAGCGGCTCGACGCCCTCGTGAAACTGTCGGAGTCAGCGGGCCCGGGAACCCCGCGGGATGTGGCCCTGCATGAGGTTCGCAAGGGTGCCAAAGCGTTGCGCTACGCGGCCGATTCGGCGGTGCCCGTGCTCCATGAGGCGGCGCTTCGCCTTGCGGTCGCGGCCGAGGAGATCCAGGAGATCCTCGGGGATCACCAGGACAGCGTCGTTGCGCGCAATCTCCTTCTGCGCCTGGCTGCGGAGGCTCACGCGCGGGGTGAAGACGACTTCAGCTACGGCCGGCTTCACGCAAGCCAGCAGCGCGTCGCCGAGCAATCGGAGAAGCGGTTCCGGCAGGCGTGGAAGCGTTTCCCGGCAGCGCCTGGTCAGCCCACGTAAACGCATCCGGTCTGCTTGAGGTACGCCCGAGTCGCCCAGGATCCGACACCCGCAGCGATCGCGGACGCGCTGAGCTGCACGGTGCAGTCCGAGATGACGGTCGTGCCAGACAGCGGCCCGCCGGGGTCATTGCCTCCGCCGTTGAAGCCGTAGCTGCCGAGTGGGGTAGCCCAGCCGTACGGGCCGTGTGCCGGGTTGCTGCCCCACAGTGGGGCGACACCCTGCACAGTGCCCGGAACCGTGATCGTGCCCGCGGCACAGTGCGCCTGCAGAACGGTGTAGTCGCCCTGGTAGGCGGAGACGGGAAGGAAGCTGAAGGCGACCGGATCGGTCGAATTCGGCCAGGCGGGCGTTCCGCGTCGGGCCACTGCAGTGATCGTCGCGTTCAGGTAGACGGCTCGCGGATACTGCGACTCCCAGCTCGGCTGGCCCTGCGCGGCCGGGTCGCCCGGATAGTTGCACTGGCTGTCGAGAAGCGCCGTCTGCCCTGCCCCCGCGGTGGTCGGCAGGTACGCCGTCTCGACGAGATCCGCGATTGCTCCGTTCGAAGCTGTGGCAACCGCGTTGATCTGGAACAACCCGTTACCGGGCAGCGGCGTCGGTGTCGGCGCGGCCGCGGGCGTTGGGGAGGCGCTCGGAGCCGCCGTGGTCGGGGCCGGGGTGCGAGTCGGGGCGGCCGCTGTGCACCCGGCCAGCGCCAGCGTCCCGGCGAGCGCCAGCGTCCCGGCGAGCGCCAGCCTCCCGGCCAGCGCCAGCCTCCCGGCCAGCGCGGCAACCGGAACGGCGCCACGGATGACACTGAGCCTCATCCCAGAAGGCTATCCCGCGCGTCGCTCGCTACTTGTCGATGACGTGGACGAGTTCCTCGATGAACGTCGAGAAGTCGGTGGAGCGTTTGATCAGTTCGAGTACATCCCCGCGGTCGGCGAACACCTCCACAAACTGGTCGAAAACCTCCTGGAAGGAGCTGCGCCCGCTCGACGAAAACGCGATGAGCGCGATCACGTTGACGCGATTGTCACCCCAGGTCATCGGCGTCTCATTGACCGCAATGGCGATCGACGTTCGCGACGCACTCATCACCATGGCGTGGGGAACGGCGATGGTGTCAGTGAAAGCTGTTGACGACATGAGTTCGCGCTCCACGGCTCCCTCGACGTAACTCTCGTCGATGATGCCGCGCTCGACCATAAGGGCCCCGAGCATCCGGATCATCTCGACCTCGGAGGATGCGACGGCGTTGCGCAGGAACAGCCCGTCGGAGAAGTAGAGCAGCAGGTCATCCTTGATCTGTGCGCGCCGCCTGTGCCGACGAACACGGGTGATCGCCCTGCGGATGTTGTCGATGTCGCCATCGGTGAGGAACGGCTGGATGACGACCACATTGTCGCTGATTCCCTTGCCCGCAATGGTGGTCAGCACCAGGTCCGTGGAGAAGTCGAGCCAGTCGATGTCTGTGCGCGTGACAACCACTTCAACCGATAGCTCCGCGCCGAGCGCGCTCTCGATTCGCTCCCGAAGAATGGTGTGCATGTCGTAGTAGCCGGGGCAGACGATGGCGACAGTCAGGCGCTCCTCCCGGCGCGACTGCCGCTCGAGGAACGATCCGAGATGCAGGGCGATGTAGGAGATCTCGTCGTCGTTCATCGTGATCGACTTCGCGCGCTGGATCTGCGAGGCCATGAAAACGGCGACGTCGTAGATCATCGGGTACGAGGTCTTGATCGAACGGACGAGCGGGTTTCGGGAGAAAGTGTTGTCCTGGGCCCGGGCCACGAGGTTGCCCAGGTGCAGCGCAAGCCGAACCATGAACCCCTCGTCGTTGAGGTCGACCAGGTATTCCTCGCTCACCTGTGCGACGACGCTGCGCACCAGCTCGAGGTTCTCCGGGTCGACGTAATTCTCTGCGACCAGCTCGACGGGCTGCCCCTGGCCGGGTGTGATCACCCGCGTGGTGAGCAGCTTGGCGAGGTAGTCGAGGTCCACGTCGCCGAGCTGCACATCGAAGTGGGTGCTGATGAGGGTCGCGAGCCCGAATGTCACGGGCTCGCGCTCGGCATCGCGCGGGTGCGGCGGCACCGCGAGGGTCCGGTCGTCGCGCAGAACGCGATCAACCGCGATCGCGACGTGCAGCAGCACGCTGTTCACGCCGTACTCGTTGACGAAATAACCCTGACTGTCGAGCATTTCGATGAGGTCGGTCTTGAACAGCCCGAGGTCTTCTGAGGCGAACTCGCGCTGAACGTTCTCCAGCTCGAGAAAACCCTGGGCGCTCTCGCTGTGGAAGAGTTTGCTGAGCAGGCGCCGGTGGTCGCTCTCTGAACCGGTCAGGGTGACGATGCTGCCCTTGCGAGACAGCGAGACGCCCGCCTCCTCGCCGAGCGCCTTGACCTTTCGCAGGTCGGACTCGATGGTCGATTCGCTGACGAACAGGCTGTCGGCCAGCGCATGGACATCCAGTCCCTGGGGTTCCTCGGTGAGACGGCGTACCAGGTGGTGGACCCGGTCCCGGGGGGTATCGAAATCGCTGTCTTTCGCGCGAGCACCCGAGACGAAGGTCGCGTACGCCTCGCGGTTGAGCCGGTAGCCACTGGTCGACGCAGTGATGATGGGAAGCGGATGCGCGGCAGCCTTCGCTGCCGTGACATAGCTGCGCACACTGCGTGTTGTTACGCCCAGATGGTCGGCCAGCTCGCTCGCCGTGACCCAGCCGTCTGACTGCACCAGGTGGTCGAGAAGGCGCTCATACTTATCGCTCATTCCCCAGTCACTGTAACGGCGTTCCCGCGCGAGA
>Ga0302202_10002997_pt1 | contig 18934 bp, 17 predicted proteins | sample II_Bog_N3_3_FD_194579 | JGI IMG/M metagenome (GOLD analysis project Ga0302202, IMG submission 194579) | Peat permafrost microbial communities from Stordalen Mire near Abisko, Sweden - II_Bog_N3_3 | ecosystem: Environmental > Terrestrial > Soil > Wetlands > Peat | place: Sweden: Abisko...
CCTGCCGGGGGCGGGAGCGGATCGGGAGGCGTGCCCGACTCGGCCACCTCGACGCGGCTTCCGTCCGGCGCGGTGTCGCCGAACACACCGCCCGGGTACACGGACGTGACCATGGCGAAGAACCCGGCGGTGCGGACCGCGTAGCGGATGGTCGCTGCCGTCGCCCCGAAGATGCTCTCCGGCATCCGGCCCTTCACCAGCGTGATGATCCAGAAGAAGAACGACAGGATCTGCCAGCCGAAGGTGAGGACGCTCACCACCACGAGAGCCGGGAAGGCGAGGATGATCCGGAAGAACACCGATGCACGGTTCAGGCGCCCGGTCGTCACCGTGAGGTCCACCGGGTACCGCATGTCGGGATCGAGGCTGAACGGCGGGTACTCGTCGGTCATCAGGTACGTGTAGGCCAGCACGCGCACGTACCAGCGGAGGTAGCCGGTGATGAATCTGGCGAACGCCTGCGGAAGGCGCCCGGTGAAGAGGGCGGCGAACCACCCCAGGAAGACGAGCAGGTACGCGGCGTACCCGAGGGCCCCGACCACGATGAGCTGGGGGAGGGCGAGGATGATCCGGAAGAAGACGGTGACCCGCCTCTGCGTGCCGGTGGTCCCGTACCGGACCTCGACCGGTGTCGAGGTCTCGGCGAGCTGGGTCGGCTGAGGCATGGTCACCGTGCACCGCCTTTCCGGGGCCCGCACCGGGTGGACGCCTGTCGGCACGATACCAACGGGCATTCCCCGGCCCGGGGACCGGTGCCCCCCTGGGTCACCCGTGCGACGGTCCCCGGCGGGTCGGTCCGTCCCGCCCGGTCAGGTGGTCAGCGGTCGACCCCGAGGATGAGCCCGCTGGTCGGAACCCCGGTGCCGGAGGTGACCAGCACGTGCTCGACGTCGGGCACCTGGTTGTACGAGTCGCCCCGGACCTGGCGCACGCCCTCGGCGATGCCGTTCATCCCATGGAGGTACGCCTCGCCCAGCTGCCCTCCGTGGGTGTTGACGGGGAGGCCGCCGCCCAGCTCGATGTTGCCGTCCTTCACGAACTCCTTCGCCTCGCCCTTGGCGCAGAACCCGAGCTCCTCGAGCTGGTAGAGCACGTAGGGCGTGAAGTGGTCGTAGATGACGGCGGTCTGGATGTCCTCGGGCGTGAGCCCGGACGTGGCCCACAGCTGACGGGCCACGGCGGTCATCTCCCCCAGCTCGGTGAGGTTGTCGTAGTAGTACGACGTCATCATCTCCTGGCCGGGGCCGGCCCCCTGTGCCGCGGCCTGGATGACCGCCGGGGTGCTGGGCAGGTCGCGGGCCCGCTCGAGTGAGGTGACGACGAGCGCCTGGCCGCCGTCGGTCTCCTGGCAGCAGTCGAGCAGGTGCAGCGGCTCGACGATCCACCGGGACGCCTGGTGCTCCTCCAGGGTGATCGGCTTCTCGTAGAACCAGGCCCTGGGATTGGTGGCCGCGTGCTTCCGGTCGGCCACGGCCACCCTCCCGAGGTCCTCGGACGTCGCCCCGGTCACGTGCAGGTAGCGCTGTGCCGCCATCGCCACCCACTGGGCCGGCGTCAGCAGGCCCTGGGGCGCGTACCAGGCGAAGTGCGCCGTCTCGGCGTTCGGGACGGGCATCCGGGCCTGGACCCCCGCGCCGAACCGGTTGCCCGACCGCTCGTTGAACGCCCGGTAGCAGACGACCACGTCGGCCACCCCGGCCTCGATGGCCATGGCCGCCTGCTGGATCGTCCCGCACCCGGCGCCGCCCCCGTAGTGGATGCGGCTGAAGAATGACAGCTCCCCCATCCCGAGGCTGCGGGCGATGTCGATCTCGGGGTTGGTGTCGGAGCTGAACGTCACCAGTCCGTCCACCTCGGACGGCTCGATACCGGCGTCGCGCAGGGCCAGGTCGACGGACTCGACGGCCAGGCGCAGCTCGCTGCGACCCGACTCCTTGGAGAACTCGGTGGCGCCGATGCCGGCGATGGCCGTGGTGCCGACGAATGCGTGGTCGGTGCCGCTCACCGGGCACCTCCCACCGGGAGCAGGAGCCGGACGGTGCCGGTGACGTGGTCGCCGAGGCCGTTCGCGCCACGTACGGTCACCTCGACCGCCCCGCGTCCGTCACCACCGTCGGCCTCGTCCCGGGCGGTCACCGTGCCGGTCAGCGTCATGGTGTCGTCCGGGTAGTTGGGGGCGCCCAGCCGGATGTTGACGTCGGTGAGCACGGCGCCCGGACCGGTCCAGTCGGTCACGAAGCGGCCGACCAGCCCGTTGGTGGAGAGGATGTTCATGAAGATGTCCTTGGAGCCGCGCTCGTCGGCGAGCACGGGGTCGTGGTGGACGTCCTGGTAGTCCCGGGACGCCAGGGCGGTCGAGATGATCAGCGTCCGGGTCAGCGGGACCTCCAGCGGCGGCAGCTCGTCCCCCACGGCCACCTCGTCGAAGGTCCGGGTGGTGGGACGGAACGTCCGGGCGATGATGGCGTCGCTCATGCCGGCACCGACTGGGTCGACGCCGACTCGAGCCCGTCGGCGACCTGGCGGCCGAGCCGGGCCAGCTGGGCGCTGGGCGAGCCCAGCAGCAGCTCGATCTGCTTGCCCCACAGGAAGTACCGGTGGATCGGGTACGAGATGTCGGCACCCATGCCGCCGTGGAGGTGCTGGGTGGCGAAGACCACCCGCTGTCCGGACTCCGAGGCGAACCACGCAGCCACGTTGACGGCCCGTGCCGCGTCGAGCCCGTTGTCGAGGCGCCACGCCGCCTGCCAGGTGGTCACCCGGATGGCCTCGGTGTCGATGGCCGCGTCGGCCGTGCGCATCTTGGTGGCCTGGAAGGTGGCCAGGGGCACACCGAACTGCTCCCGCCCGTTCAGGTACTCGGCGGTCTGGCGCACGGCCGACTCGGCGATCCCGACCTGCAGGGCGCACAGGCCGGTCCAGGCCCGCTCGAGGATCCACGACAGGACCTCGGCGCCCCGCGCTGGGTCGCCGCCGGCGAGGACGTCGTCGGGGGAGACGACGACCCCGTCGAGGTGCAGATGGGGATGGACCTCGCGGTTGGTGGTGAGCGCCCGCTCGACGGTCACCCCCGGTGCCGAAGGATCGACGGCGGCCACCACGGTCCCGTCGGGAGTCGCCACCGGGACCAGCACCCGCGTGGCCACGTGGGCGTAGGGGACGGCGTGGGCGGTGCCGCCGAGCGTCAGGGTGCCGTCGCCACCGACCGCCGCGCCGACAGACGGGCGGCCCGTGCCGCCGACGGCGATGTCGTCGGCCACGTCGGCCAGGGCTGCGCTCAGGAAGATGTCACCGGCGACGACGCCCTCCAGGAGCGCGGCACGCAGTGCGTCCGAGCCGAACCGGGCGACGGGCAGGGCGCCCAGCACCAGGGTGGCCCACAGCGGGACCGGGGCCACCACCCTGCCCTGCGCCTCGAGGAGCAGGCACAGCTCCACCATCCCGTACCCACCGCCCCCGTCGGCGGTCGGGACGCCCAGGCCGAGCAGGTCGGCCTTGGCCAGCTCGGCCCACAACGCCCGGTCGACCCGGTCCCCGGAGGCCTCGACCTGCTCGACGCGGTCGGGATCGACCAGGCCGGTCAGGATGCCGTCGGCCGCCTCGCGCACCGCGGTCTGCTCGTCGTTGAAGGTGAAGTCCATCAGTTCGTCCTCGTCTCGTCTGCGGTGGCGGTGCCGGCGGGGTGGAACACCGGGAGGGACAGGTCGGGATCGAAGTCCTCGAACCCGACCTCGACCGGCATGCCGATGTGGACCGTCTCGGGGGTGATGCCCGACACGTTGGCGATCAGGCGGGTGCCCTCCTCCAGCTCGACCAGGGCCACCACCAGCGGGTAGTCGAAAGCCGGGACCTGCGGATAGTGGTTCACCGTGAAGCTGAAGATCGTTCCCCGGCCGGAGGCCTCGAGCGGCTCCCACTCGAAGCTGCGGCAGTGCGCGCACGACGGGCGCGGCGGGTGCCGGAGCCTGCCGCAGGCCGTGCACTTCTGGATCAGCAGCTTGTGCTGCTTCGCTCCCTCGAAGAAGAAGGTGTTGTCCTGGGTGAGCGCAGGGCGGGGACGGAGCGGACGCGTTGCCGGCTCCTCTGCTGCAGCGGCCGGGGCGGCCGCCTCTGCCGCAGGACCGGTACCCGGCTTGAACTTCAGGATCCGGAACAACATGGTGGCGACGAGGTCGCCGTTCTGGTCCCGGTACTCGAGCCGATTGGTGATGAAGTGGCCGACCCCGAGGCCGGTCTTCTTCTCCCCCGAGATCGAGTCGATCACCGACGTCAGCTCGAGGTGGTCACCGGGGACGAGCGGACGCTCGTAGTGCTGGTCGCAGTTCGTGGCCACGACCGAGGTGAACCCGGCCTGGTTGAGGAGGGCCATGACCTGATCGCTGGCCGACTCGGTCGACTCCTGGCCCGCGTCGCGGGCGGCGTCCGACTCGAGGCTCGCCCGCAGGCCCCGCATGATCCAGGCCTGCAGCATGGTCGGCGGGGCGATGACACCGGGGAACCCGGCGTCGCGGGCGGCGGCGGCGTCCACGTAGACCGGGTTGTAGTCGCCCATGGCCTCCACCCAGTGCTCGATCATGGGTTCGTTGACCGGGTGGGAGCCGCGAGTCGCCGCGCCGGACGACTGGCCGACGAAGGCCTGCAGCGTGGCGTCGAGGGTGTCGCTCACCGGGCGCTCCGCTTCATGCCGAGCCCGGCGGTGGCGAGGATCTCCCGCTGGATCTCGTTGACGCCGCCGCCGAACGTGTTGATCTGGGCCTGGCGGCCCGCCCGCTCGAGATCGCCGTGGAGCACCGCCCCCGGCGATCCGGGGCTCAGGTAGCCGGCCGACCCCACGATGCCGAGGAGCTTGTGGTAGATCTCGACCGTCGACTCGGTGCCGAACACCTTGACCGACGACGAGTCGGCCGCACCCAGCGTGTCGTCGGCCACGGCGGCGGTCATCCGCCAGGTCAGGAGCTTCTGGGCCTCGAGCAGCGCGTAGGTGTGGGCCAGGTCGGCCTGGATCCAGCCGACGTCGGACAGCCCGCGCTCGGCCACCCAGGCCGCCGTCTCGTCCCACAGCCGGAAGGCCAGCGCGCTCACGGCGGCCAGGCCCACCCGCTCGTGGTTGAGCTGGCCGGTGATCAGCCGCCATCCCCCGTGCAGGTCGCCCACCAGCGCGTCCTTGGTCACCCGGACGTCGTCGTAGTACGAGGCCGAGGTGGCGACCCCGCCCACCGTGACGATCGGCGTGCACGAGAACCCGGGTGCCGAGGTCGGGACCATGATGATCGAGATGCCCTTGTGCTTCGGGGCGTCGGGGTCGGTCCGGCAGGCGAGCCAGATGTAGTCGGCCTGGTCGGCTCCGCTGGTGAAGATCTTGTTGCCGTTGATCACCCACTCGTCGCCGTCGAGCTCGGCACGGGTCCGCAGCGAGGCCAGGTCGGTACCCGAGCCCGGCTCGGTGTAGCCGATGGCGCAGTTGATCTCGCCGGCCAGGATGCCCGACAGGAAGAACTTCTTCTGCTGCTCGGTCCCGTGGTTGATGAGCATCGGGCCGACGGTGGAGAGTGTGACGAAGGGGAACGGCGCCCGGGCCCGCTGTACCTCGGTGAAGAAGATGAACTGGTCGGTCGGGGGACGCCCCTGGCCGCCGTACTCGACGGGCCAGCCGATGCCCAGCCAGCCGTCGGCACCCATCTGGCGGACGGCCTTGCGGAAGGTCTCGCCGCCCTCGGGTTCGAAGTCGAGGGCGTGGCGCACCTCGGGGGTGAGGAGCTCGGCGAAGTAGGCCCGGAGCTCGGCTCGCAGGGCCAGCTGGTCTGGCGTCTCTTCGAGGTGCATGGCGTGGGTTCCCTCCACTTGGCGTCCCCGGGGCACCCGCACCAGTGCGCGGAGTGCTCGGGTCGTGGGTCGACGTCGGTTCGGCGGCGCCTCCGGGCGGTCCCGTCGGATCGCCGGGTGCGAGAGGGCCGACCACGGTCGCGTCCCCGCGCCGTGCCCCCTGTCACCGGCTCGTCCGGGCCGTCGTTCGGCGTGCCACCGGGCCCCGTACCGTTGGAGACCCGGGTGCAGCTGCCCTATGATAACTGATACACGTTCTAGAAACGTCACTGCCGCCCCGGCAGGCCAACCGGCCCCTCCAGTCCGGCACCAGCGCGGGCGGACGGGCGTTCCACCAGGGGGAAACCACATGGATCTGGCCGATATCGACCTCTGCGACCCGGGGAGCTTCGTCGCCGGCGTCCCCTATGACTGGTTCGCCCAGCTGCGCCGCGAGGCCCCGGTCTACTGGCACCCGGACCCCGACAGCGAGGGCGGGGGGTTCTGGGCCGTCACCCGCTTCGACGACTGTGTCGGGGTCAACCGGGACTACGAGCACTTCTCGTCCGCCCGCCGGACCTCGCTCTTCAAGGACTTCGACGAGGAGCTGCTCGAACAGCAGCGGATGATGATGGTCAACATGGACCCGCCGCTGCACACGCGCTACCGGCGCCTGGTGAACAAGGGGTTCACCCCGCGGATGATCCGGGACCTCGAGGCCAAGGTGGTGTCGGCCACCGACGGCATCCTCGACGCCGTGTGCGAGCAGGGCTCGGCCGACTTCGTCGAGCAGATCTCCGCCGAGCTGCCGCTGCAGGTGATCGCCGACCTGGTCGGGGTACCCCAGGAGGACCGGCACCTGGTCTTCGACTGGTCCAACCGGATGATCGGCGCCGACGACCCCGAGTACCAGGTGTCGGCCGAGGCGGCGGGCCAGGCGGCCATGGAGCTGTTCGCCTACGCCGACCAGCTGTGCGAGCAGAAGCGCCTCGACCCGCACGCCGACCTGCTCAGCGTCCTGACCGGGGCCGACATGGACGGCGACAGCCTGAGCCAGGTCGAACTTGACCTGTTCTTCATGCTGCTGGCCGTGGCCGGCAACGAGACGACCCGGAACCTGATCTCGGGCGCCATGGTGGCCTTCTTCGACCACCCCGAGCAGTGGGCCCGGCTGCAGGCCGACCGCTCGCTGCTGCCCGACGCCGTGGAGGAGATGCTGCGCTACGTCTCCCCGGTCATGCACTTCCGCCGGCAGGCCACCAACGACCTGGTCCTGGCCGACCAGAAGATCAGCGCCGGTGACAAGGTCGTGTTCTGGCACATCTCGGCCAACCGGGACGAGACGGTCTTCGCCAACCCCGACGCATTCGACATCACCCGCTCCCCCAACAACCACATGGCCTTCGGCGGCGGCGGCCCCCACTTCTGCCTGGGCGCCAACCTGGCCCGCATGGAGATCCGGGTGATGTTCGACCGGCTGCTCGACCGGATGCCCGACGTCCACCTCGACGGCGACGTCCAACGCCTGCGCTCGAACTTCATCAACGGGGTCAAGCACATCCCGGTGGCCTTCGCCCCGACGGCCACCGTGGGCTGAGCACCGCCGCCGACCCCGCTGCCGCACCGCAGGCCCGCTCCGCCGGTCGACCACAGCACTATCGCCCCACACTTCCGAAAGCCGAGACACATGCGCTTCCACCAAGCAGTCCAGTTCCTGCCGATCGACGAGATGCGGGCGCTGACGCTCGCCGCGGACCGGCTGGGGTACGACGGCGTCTACCTGTCGGACCACCTCTTCAACCCCCGCGAGCTTGAGTCCAAGTACACGTACTCGACGGCACCGGACGGGGCGCCCTTCTGGGAGAAGGAGACGGAGTGGCCCGACCCGATGTGCCTGGTGTCGGCACTGGCCGCCGTCACCACGAACGTGACCTTCACCACCGGCATCTACATCGCACCGGTGCGCGACCTCATCACCGTGGCCAAGTCGGTGGGCACGGCCGCCGTCCTGTCCGACAACCGGGTCCGTCTCGGTGTCGGTGTGGGCTGGTGCAAGGAGGAGTACATCCAGACGGGCCAGGACTTCCACAACCGTGGCAAGCGACTCGACGACATGATCCCCGCGCTGCGGGCGCTGTGGCAGGGCGGGTGGGTCGAGTACCACGGGACGCACTACGACGTGCCCGAGTGCCAGATGAACCCGGCGCCCACCGCACCGGTCCCGATCCTCGGGGGCGGCGACTCGGAACCCGCACTGCGGCGGGCCGCCACCCTGTGCGACGGCTGGATCAACACCGGGGCGGCCTTCCCCGACGAGGCGTTCACCCAGGTGGCCATGGTCCAGGAGGCCCTCCGGTCGCACGGGAGGGCCGAGCACGACTTCGCCATGTACCTGGCGGTCAAGGCCTTCCCCGACCTCGACCTCTACCGGCGCCTCGAGGACGCCGGGGTGACCGACCTGCTGTGCGCGCCGTGGCTTCTGGCCGAGGCCGAGGACGGCGACACGCCGGAGACGCTGCGGGCGAAGCGGATCGAGCAGGTCGAGAAGTTCGCCGCCGACTTCATCACCCCCCTGCGGTAGGGGCTGGTCGGTCGGGCCTCCGGCCGATCGGGCCCCGTCCGGGCCCCGGCCGGGCCGACAGACGTGATTGCTAGTGTCTCCACATCAGATCGTCGGGGAGGAACCAATGAAGGATCTCAAGATCGGGCTGCAGCTGGGCTACTGGGGCTCCGGTCCGCCCCCCAACGCCGTCGAGCTGGTGGCCGAGGCCGAGCGTCTGGGCTACGACTCGATCTGGACCGCCGAGGCCTACGGCTCGGATGCGCTGACCCCGCTGGCCTGGTGGGGTTCGCAGACCGAGCGGGTCCGCCTCGGCACCGCCCTGTGCCAGCTGTCGGCACGCACCCCGACGGCCATGGGCATGGCCGCCCTGACCCTGGACCACCTGTCCGGCGGACGCTTCGTGCTCGGGCTCGGGGTGTCGGGCCCGCAGGTCGTGGAGGGTTGGTACGGGCAGAGCTTCGAGAAGCCGCTGGCCCGCACCCGTGAGTACGTCGACATCGTGCGCCAGGTGATCGCCCGCGAGGACGTCGTCACCAACGCCGGCCCCCACTACCCGCTCCCCTTCCCCGGCGGCACCGGGCTGGGCAAGGCGCTCAAGCCGATCACCCATCCGCTTCGTCCGGAGGTCCCGATCATCATGGGGGCCGAGGGCCCGAAGAACATCGCCCTCGCCGCCGAGATCGCCGACGGGTGGTTCCCCATCTTCTTCTCGCCCGGTGCGGTCGACGCCTACCAGCCCTACCTCGACGAGGGCTTCGCCCGAGAGGGCGCCCGCCATACCGCCGAGGACTTCGAGGTCCTGGCGTTCGCGGCCACGATCCTGCACGACGACGTCGAGCAGGCGGCCGACTTCATGCGCCCGATGTTGGCCCTGTACATCGGCGGCATGGGGGCCAAGTCGATGAACTTCCACTTCGACGTCTTCTCGCGCATGGGCTACGAGGCCGAGGCCACCAAGATCCAGGAGCTCTACCTCGAGGGTCGCAAGGAGGAGGCGGCCGCCGCCGTCCCCACCAGGCTCATCGAGGACACCGCACTCATCGGCCCGAAGGAGAAGATCCGGGATGACATCGAGCGCTGGCGCGAGTCGATGGCCACCAGCCTGCTGGTGTCGGGCGACGTGAACACGCTGCGCACCATCGCCGAACTGGCGCTGTAGGCCTCCGGCGGGGAACCCGTTCCGGCGACCCGTTCCGGCGACCCGGGTCCGCGGTGCGACCGGATCCAGGCGGGGCCCGATCCCGGGAATCCCTGGTCACCGGGCATCCGGGCCGGGTCCGGGTCCGATCCGCACCGGAAGGTTACGGTTGTCCCTGCACGGCGGTCGGGACGCGGTAGTGGACAGGGTTGGGCCTATGCGATCGACGAGGGGGGTCCGCCACCGTACGGTCGCCGCCGCGGCCACCCTCCTGGCGCTGTCGACCATGGTGGCCGGCGCCTCGACCGCCTCGGGTGCCTCACCCGGTGCGGTCGCACGCTCCGTCGGGTCGGCGCCCCCGGCTGCGCCGACCAGCTGGTGGGTCCCGCCGCTCGGCTCCCAACCGTGGCAGTGGGAACTGTCGAACCCGCTGAAGCTGACGAACGCCGCGCAGATGGGCACCAAGGACAAGCTGCCCAACGGCAGCCTCGCTCCCGCCCCGGTCATCTACGACATCGACGGCATCATCAACCCGGCCTCGACCGTGGCCGCCCTGCACGCATCGGGGAAGCACGTCGTCTGCTATGTGGAGGTCGGTGCCGCCGGCAACTACTACTCCACCACCGACGAGGGCACCGCCACCACCTACTACGCCCAGTTCGCCGCGGCCGGTGTCCTCGGTTCGGCGGTCAACGGGTGGCCCGAGCGCTACGTCGACATCCGGTCGGCGGCCACCGTGTCGATCGTCGAGTCGATGATCGCCCAGCAGTGCGCCGCCAAGGGCTTCGACGCGGTGGAGACCGACATCGACGAGTCGTACAACAGCGCCAATGGGTTCGGCCTCACCCAGGCGGACGAAGTCACGTACATGACCGCGCTGGCCGACTACATGCACGGGCTCGGACTCGGCTGGTGGATCAAGAATCCGGACGACACCGGGGACGACTACGCCACCCTCATGGCCCCGTTGGCCGACGCCGTGCTGACCGAGCAGTGCAACCAGTACTCGACGTGTGGTGCGTTGAGCGCGTATCTCGGAACCAAGGCGGTCTTCAACGCCGAGTACCACGTGAAGCCGGCCAAATTCTGCCCGAGCGACATCGTCCGGGGGATCAACGGCGCCGAGTTCAACCTGAACCTGACCGGTGTGCGCAAGCCCTGCGCGTAGGCCAGACGTCGGTCATGTCGTCGGGACCCGTCTCCTGCTGAGGGACCGGTAGAGGGCCAGGGTGCTCGGATGCACCGACTCGACCGGCTCGATCTCGTCCGCCACCACCCGCACCAGTTCGGTCATCACCGACTCGACGCCCCCAGGATTCCCGGCGGCGTCGGCGGCCCGTAGCAGCATGCGGTAGAGACGCTCGTCATAGGGGCTCACCAGGAGGCCCCGACGCGCCGACCACTCCGCCCCGCGAGGGTCCCCCGCCCGGAGGCAGGCACCGGCCAGGCGGCCGCTCAGGTCCACGATCGCCGATTCCATGGACGGGGCCGTGCCGTCCAGGATGGCCCAGTCGGTCGATCGGAGCCCATCGAACGGACGGCCCCGCACCAGTTCCAGAGCGGCTCTCCACTCGGCGGGGTCCTCCCGCTCCGACAAGGCGAGGAACCGGTCCCAGTCGGTGCCGACCGAGGGACCGAGCGCCAGTCGGCCGTGTGACCTCGGCAGGTGGTCGCTGCCGTCCCTCGCCTTTCCGAGGGACCGTCGGGCCACAGAAGCCGTGGAGTGGAGGCTCGACGGCGCCATCACCCGGTCCGGCCACAGCGCCGTGGACCAGATGTCGTTCGGGGCTCCTGTCGGATGCACGGCGAGATACACCACGAGCTCGATCGACCACGCCCGGGTGAACGCCCTTGCCGCGCCGCGGATCTCGACCGGGCCCAGCACGGCGACCTCGACCTCGTACCTCGGGTGCCCGATACCCCCTGCAGGGGTGGGCGCTGAGTCGACCACCGGTGCCGATGATCTTTCGACGGGTGGCATCAGGCTCGCTTCCGGCGGTCCGGATCCAGCCGGCACCGAGGCAGCGGAGCCCGGTCCACGAACTACGAGCGCGGAGACCTGACCCGGTCGGCCCCCGGTCGCCACGCGGTCCGGACCCGCGGTGCGGACCCCGTGCTCCGCCTGTGGCCCGGGATCGGGACCGGGGCTCCGCCCGACCGGGCCCGTGCCGGACCCGTCCGCGCCCGGACCATCGGCCGGGACCCGGGGGGCGAGCGCACCGGCGGCAGGCGTCCCTGCAGTACCGACGTCAGCCGGGTCGACCTCCTCGTCCACCTCGCCCTCAGGCGCCTGCTCCGCCACAGCCACGAGGCGCACGACCTGGTCGACATCGTCGGCAGACACCTGCTGCGGATTGAGCAGTGAACCGAACACGTCGGTCACCGGAGCGGCGCCCGGAGGCGTGGCGCAGATCGTCCGCGACGCCCCGAGGTGACCCGCACGCCCGGAGACGGCGATGACCGCGATTCCATCCGCACCCGTCCCCGACCCGGCCACGAGGGCTGCGGCATCCGCCGATGCCACCCCTGGACCGCAGATGACCACGACGGGGTCCCATGTCGTCCCGCCGTCCCTGCACCGTGCCTCCGTCGCCGAGGCGAACCCCCGGTCGCCGAGCACCGTCGTGTCACGGAGCCGACGCCAGGAGAGGTCAGCGAGGAGCGGACCCGCCGCTCCGGTCACCGAGACGCGCTCGAATCGCTCGAGGTCGGCCCCGAACCCGACCAGCACGAGGTCGAACTGACCGGACCATCGGGACGTGGCGAGCTCCAGAGCGAGGGCGCGAGCGACGCCCTCGGCATCATGGGTCTCCCCGTCGATGGCCATCGATCCGACCGCTTCGACGTTCAGCAGCACGAGGCGGTCCTCAGACCGTCCGATTGCCGCCAGGGTCGGCAACGGAAAGGGCCGCCTGCCCGAACGTCCGAGTCGCTCGCGCGTGGACCGCAGCGACGTCCTACCGATCCTGATCGTCGAGCTGCCACCCGCTCCCGTGAATCCTGGTGGCGGTACGCCCGATCGGCCCACGTCATCGATCACCAATTCCACCTCGTCGCCGGTCACCACCACACCGAGGACCGGTGCCGGGAACCTGTCGTCGGGCCGTGAAGCGAAGTAGCGGGCCACGGCGTCCTCGGCCGAGTGCATCCGGTCGGCGCCGTCACCCGAACGGAGGCGTTGCTCGAAGCGACCCAGCACGGGGTCGGGCAGGGGTATGCGCCCTCCCAGCCTCCGATGGCGCTGCTGGACCCGCCGGAGCCGGTCGAGCAGATCGGACACGCCCACCCCGACGACACCGGCACCGACGGGGGCGACCGGCGCGTAGGGCGTGAGAGGTGTGTGGGGCGTGAAGGGCGTGAGGGGTGTGAAGGGTGTGTGGGGTGTGTGCGGTGTGTGCGGTGTGTGCGATCGAGCCACGGAGTCGGGTGCATCGGGTGCATCGGGTACGAACGGTGCCGAAGCAGGGAGGACCAGGACCCAGGCCGGGTGGATCCAGTGATCATCGCCCAACTGGCCACCGTCGCCCTGGGGTCGTCCATAGTTCAACTCCGCGATCTCCCGCCATCGGCGCGGCGAGCCCAGCCGGAGCTCCGCGATCGACCACAGGGTCTCGCGGGCGGACACGGTATGGAGGGCCGGCATGGACGCGGCCTGTGACGGTGCACTTCCGTGGCCTCCGGCGCGGTCAAAGATGTCCGCGTCGTCCAACCCGTGCCCGTCTCCCCTCGGTGGGCGGGAGGGTGCGTCCGACCACGCCTCGGACGGGCCGCCGTGCATCCGGACGGCGGGCCCACCCACGTCGACGGGAGGGGCGGACGACCTGCCGACGAGGTCCCCGGCCGGCAGCACGCGATCGACGGATCGGACCGCGCTCGGCCGGATCGGCTGCAGCGGATGGGCGGTCCGACCCGCTCCTCCGATCGAGAGCGCCGTGCCCATCAGGACGGCGACCACCCACTGCATCGTCCGACTTCCCGGCAGGTTCACCGGAGGACGGCCCGATCGCCACGAGCACGCCTCCAGCACGATGCAAGCCGCCGTCCACGCCCAGGCGACCCATGCGATGACCAGTGCGACCTGTCCCAGCCACCCGGCAACGGCACGGGCATCGGTGGCGCTGGCACCGGACGCCTCCCGAAGCGGAAGCAGCGGATCGACGTGGCTGAACGGCAGGCCCGCGATGACCAGGAGGCACAGAGGGACGCCGATGCAGGTGGACGCCAGGAGAGCCACCACGACGACGCGGAGTGGTCCGGGCCGGAGTGCCACCCGACGACCGCCGGTCATCCCGGTCATGAGGACCCCGTCGTCACGCCGTGCAGGTCCACCGCCGAGGCGACCGCCGACACCCCGATGCTTCCGATCCCCACGATGCCCAGCACGGTCGTAGGCACCTCGTAGTGGATGCTCACCGTGACGACACCCCCGTTGACCTCCGCCGTGCCGGGATGACCGGCGGCCGCGGCGAACTGCTCGGCGGCCGCGACCGCCGCACCCGGGTCGATCTCGACCGTTCCCGACCGGAGCGCGTCGACGTCGATGGCACCGGCGCCAGATCGTGCCGCCTGCTCGGCCTCGACCTCAGCGGCCTGGTGCGCGGTGAGCGCCGCGCCCCCGTCCACGACGAGCCCGACGAGGGCGAGGAGCGCGATGAGCAGGAGTAGGACGAACGCCACCAACGACCCCGTGTCGTCACCGGCGCGGTGGACGGACCGGCGGCGAGGAGCGCCGGGTACCCCCGGTGCACCGGCACTCCGGCGGATCAGAGGATGCATACCGTCATCCGACTGACCGGTAGGGGTCGAGCGGGGCCGTCGCCGACGCCGACACGGTCATCGACCCAGGAAGCCCTGGAACACCGACATCCGAGAGGAGGACGAGGCACGAGACGTGGGCTGTCACGTAGCCACCCGGGGCGAAGTGGCTGGTGTCCAGGGTGATGGTGGCATGGGCACAGGTATGGGTCCTCCCGATGAGGTTGATCGCGGCGTTCATCGACCCGACCCATTGCGCGGTCCCGACGGTCGGGAGCACGGCTGCAGCCTCCGCACCGGCACGGGCGGCCTCGACGACCTGCTGGCGTGCCTCGACGACCCGGCCGACGGTGAGCGACGTCAGCGCGATCACCAGCACCACCGGTGTGAGCACGACGAGCTCGACGGTGATGCTGCCGCGGTCGCCCCGATCGCGCCGGAGCAACGCGCCGGCCAGCTTGCGGTGCCGCCGGGTCACTCGGAGCCCCGGAACTGCTGGATCGGGCCGACGGCGGTGGCGCTGACCCCGAGCGACAGCCCGGGCAGCACCGACAGGGCGGTCCCCGAGACGCTCAGCGACTCGGTGTCACCGGGCAGCACCGACGTGTCGACCGTGGCAGCCGAGACGTCGGACCCTGGACCCTCGACCACGGACCTCGCCGCGGCGATGCCGGCCGCTGCGCCGCCACCGACAGAACGGGCGGTGCGGTCGCCCTCGGACGCGGCGAGCTGCGCGACCTGGGCCGCGTGGGCCCAGAGCGCGGCCTGCACCGCGACCAGCAGGAGCAGCATCACGACCGGAACGACGATGACCGCCTCCACGACCGAGGAGCCGGTGTCCGACACCGGTCCACGGCGGTGCCGCATACCCCGGGTCAATTGAGGTTGATCGAGTTGGCTTTGGCCGTGACCTTGGCCACGATGATGGCGCCGACGGCAATGGCCAGGGCGGCGAAGATCGCCGTGAGGATGACCTTCTCGACGACGGTGCCGGCCTCGTTCCAGCCGCCGGCCGCGTTGCAGCGGGCCTGGAGGTACGACCAGAGGGCGGTGATGTGGACGGGCATGGTTGGGGCTCCTTCTTGGGTTGGAGGTGCGGGGGTACATCGGTGAGGGGATTCGGTGGGGTGACGGTCGGGATACGAGGTCGGGTGACGCTTGGCCGTCGATGCCCGCTACGGGATGTGCTCGTCGATCAGAACCCTCCGAGGATGCGGTGGACGGCCGGGTACCCGATGAACATCAGGAACCCCAGCAGCAGGAGGGCCCCGGGGAGGAACAGGCGCTCGGTCATGGCGTTGGCCGCGGACTCGGCCTCCGCCTGCTCGTGGCGGCGAAGTGACGCCCCCCGGGCGGTGAGCGACTGACGGATCCGGGCACCTTCGGTCCCGGCCAGCTGGACCGTCGTCGCCAGTTCGACCAGTTCCGGAACGCCGAGCTCGCCTCCGAGCTCGGCGAGGGCGTCCCACGGGGTCGTCCCGGCATCCCGCGCCGTGCCGAGCGCCCGGGACATCCGACGAGCGGCCCAGTCGTGGGTCACCTCGGACGCCGAGTGCAGGGCGCCGTCGATGCCGACGCCTCCGGCGAGGCCGAGGACGACCAGGTCGACGAACGACCCCAGCACGACCCGGACGTGCCGGCGTCTCTCCGAGCCCCGTTGCACGAGACCGGCAAGAGGGATGGCCACCCCGAGCACCAGGCCGATGCAGGAGCCCACGAGGGCAGCACCGATCAGGACCCCGATGCCCAGGACCTGGAGAACCAGCCAGAGCGCGATCGGCCCCAATGCACCGATCACGGCCGTCACCACCAGGCGGGACGCGAACACCCTCGGGTCGGTCCCGGTGACCGCCAGCGCGCTCCGGAGCACCTGTGCCCTCCGCGTGCGCGACCATCTCCCCTCATCGAGCTGCCGGACCGCCTCGGTGGCGAGCCCGTCGACCGGCGTCCGTTCGCCATCGGGGGTCCGTCGCGACCCTGTCGGTCGCTGCCAGTTCACCCACACGGCGTCCAGCGTCGGGCTCGTCGAACGAAGCCCGTGGACCACACCGAGCGCGCCCAGTCCGGTGAGGGTGGCGAGCACCACCGCGACCGTCATCGGCGCACGACGTCCGGGCCGAGCAGGCGGATCGGCCGAGGCGGTCGGGCCAGCACCACCATCAGGGTCAGTCCCGCCGCGTAGAGCACCCCCACCGACGCCAGCACCAGCTGTCCCGGCGCCGAGCCAAAGGGAGCCAGATAGGCGTGGCCGAACAACGCCAGCAGCGCAGCGAACACCACCGAGAACACGACGACGGTCCGGACGCCGCTGCGGACCGAGGCACGACTCGTCTCCACGCGGAGCCGGAGCGCCACCTCCTCGCGCGTCGAGTCGGCGAGTGCCGCCAGCAATTCGCCGAGCCGTTGGGCCCGTTCCGTGAACGCGAGCAGCAGTGCGCACACCACCCGGTCGGCGCACGGGTCGGCGACGTCGTCCGCGAACCGCAGGAGGGCCGCCCGGGGCTCCACGCCGGCCTGGATCTGCGCGGCCAGCCGTTCGGTCGCCCCACGTATCGGCATCGGACTCAGTTCGGCGGTGGCGACGATGGCCTGCCCGAGGCCGGCGGACGCCGCCAGCGTCCCCTGGAGCATCTCGGTCCAGGAGGCGATCGCATCGAGCGTGGCGATCGATGCTGCGGCCGACATCTGCCGGAGTAGGCGCGGGAGCCCGTAGGCGGCGGCCCCGGCGATCGGTCCGGCCACCGGCCATCCGGTGACGACCACCGCGATCAGCCCCACTCCGGTGGCGACGGCGAGCGAGGCGATGTCGACCCCGGCATGACCGGGCCCCGTGTCCCGGCCCGCTCCGGTGCCCTGCTCGCGGCCGTTCTCCGGGTGTCGGGCCCACGGCAGCCGGCCGAGGATCGCCCAAGCGATTCCGAACAAACCCAGCGCCAGGCCGGCTCCGAGGCAGACGACCGGGACGATCCCGTGGCCGATCGACGTCATGGCCCCCCCACGGCCCGGGCCGACGATCCGACCTCGAACCCGAAGTGCCGGAGTTCGTCGACCGTGGCGGATCGGAGCGGAGCAGCGGGCTGCGCCCGTCGGTCGGGACCCGGTCGGTAGACCTCGTTGGAGACCACCTGGACCCCCTCGGCGTCGATCACCTCACGCACCGAGGACACGAACCTGGCCCGTGAGCCACGGGGCGGGAACCATGCGTGCCCGTCCCACCTGCCGGCAGGCGTGCCCGCCGCCTCCAGTGTGCGGTCGACGTCGTGCATCTCGGAGTCCAGGTGGACGACGAGGTGCAGCGCGCCGGCGATCAGGAGATTGGTCGCCTCGATCGGCAGCCGCTCCGGGGCCTGGACAGCGTAGGAGGCGATCCGGCGGAAGACTCCGGCGGAGGACTCTGCATGGATCGTGCACATCGAACCCGAGCGCCCCTGGCTCATGGCATTGAGCATCGGGAGCACCTCGTCACCGAGTACCTCACCCACGATCACCCGGTCGGCGTTCATCCGGAGGGAACGCCGCACCAGATCGGCGACGGGAATCCGACCCTCACCCTCGATGTTGGCCGGTCGGGCCTCCAGGGCGACGATGTCCGGGTGCCTGTCGGATCCGGTGTCGAGACCCAGTTCGAACGCCTGCTCGATCGTGACGAGGCGCTCCCGGGGGTCGATCTCGGCGGCCAGCGCCCGCAGGAGGGTCGTCTTGCCCGAATTGACCGCACCGGACACGACGATGTTCTTCCGGGCCCGCACCGCCGCCGCCAGCAGCGATCGGAGTTCAGGGCCCATCGCCCCCATGGAGCACAGGTCGTCGAGGGACAGGTCGGCGAACCGGTGGCGGCGGATCGAGATCGTCGGCCGCGCCGACACCGCCATGACCGCCGAGAGCCGGGCGCCGCCGGGCAGCTGCAGATCGAGCTCGGGCCGCGCCGTGTCGAACCGGCGCTCGGCCAGGCCGAAGCGTCCCGCAGCCGACCGCACCAGATCGACCAGCTCCTCGTCGGAGGCGGCGATCGCCGGCATCAGGCGCTTGCTCCCGTCGGCGAAGGTGGCCCAGACCCGATCGCATCCGTTGATGTCGATGTTCTCGATGTCCGGATCGTCGACCAGTGCCTGGAGGGGGCCGAGCCCGAAGAGGGCGTCGAGTACCGACTGCGCCAGGACCTGCTCGTCCGAAGGTGACAGGTCCGCCACCGCCGGACCGTCTGTGGACTGGGCGAGCGCATCGAGGTGGAGGAAGGCCCGCTGGCGGGCGAACTCCTTGCGGTCGTCACCGACGAGACCGGAGGCGTCCGTTCCGGCGAGGTCCTCGGCCACCCGGCGACGGATGGCCGATGCCAGGGCCGCCGTCACGCACCCACCTCCGCACCGTCGGCGGCGGTCCGGTCCGTACGCCCGCGCCGGGCCCACCCACCCGTTCCACCCGGGTGCTTCACGGCCGGACGCCCCGGTCGACCCCATCGTCGGCCCACCGGCCCGGTGGCCGGTTCGGCATCGACCGGAACGGGACCGCCATCAGATCCGGTCGGCTCACTTTCGGACCGGGTCGGGAGACGATCGGACCCCGGCGCCCCCGACGGGTGGTGCGGGTCCGCCGCCAGGGTCCGGTCCCCGACCTGCACGGCGACCGTCATCGCCATGCGTGTCGCCGACACCCACAGGAACGACCGGTCCAGTCGG
>Ga0302202_10003010_pt1 | contig 18882 bp, 9 predicted proteins | sample II_Bog_N3_3_FD_194579 | JGI IMG/M metagenome (GOLD analysis project Ga0302202, IMG submission 194579) | Peat permafrost microbial communities from Stordalen Mire near Abisko, Sweden - II_Bog_N3_3 | ecosystem: Environmental > Terrestrial > Soil > Wetlands > Peat | place: Sweden: Abisko, Stordalen...
CTTCAACGCCGAGTACAACCTCTCGACGGCCAACTTCTGCCCGGCCGACAACGCGGCAGGGTTCAACGGGGCGCTCTTCCCGGTCGACCTCACCGGGGCGCGGAGCCCCTGTCGCTGATTCGGGGTTGACGGCGGGCAGGCTCGCTACTCGACCGTGACGGTCTTGGCCAAGTTCCTCGGACGGTCGACGTCGTGGCCGCGGGCCTGGGCCAGCCAGTAGGCGAGGAACTGCAGCGGCAGGGCATCGACGACGGGGGCCAGCATCGGGTCGACGGCGGGCACCCACAGCATGTGGTCGGCGAGATCGGCGGTCCGCTCGTCGCCGTCGTTGCCGACGAGGACGATCGTCGCTCCCCGGCTGCGGACCTCTTCGATGTTCGAGCACATCTTCTCCCAGAGGCAGTTGCGCGTGGCCACCCCGACCACCACGGTGCCGGGCTCGATGAGGGCGATGGGGCCGTGCTTGAGCTCCCCGGCGGCGTAGCCCTCGGCGCGGACGTAGGAGATCTCCTTCGCCTTGAGGGCCCCTTCGAGGGCGACCGGGTGCCCGACGTGGCGGCCGAGATAGAAGAAGTCCCGGGCGTCGGTGAGCTCCTGGGCCACCTCGGCCACGTCCTTGGTGCGCTCGAGCACCGCCTCGAGCGTGTCGGGCAGGGCGAGCAGCTGGTCCATGAGCGACGCGATCTCCCCGGCGGCGCGCGTGCCGCGTGCCTGGGCCAGGACGAGGGCCAAGAGCTCGAGAGCCACGATCTGGGTGAGATGGGTCTTGGTGGCGGCCACCCCCACCTCGGGGCCGGCGCGCGTGTAGAGCACGCCATCGGCTTCCCGGGCCATCGACGAGTCGACGACGTTCGAGACCACGAGCACCTTCCCCCCGCGCTCGCGCGCTGCCCGCAACCCCTGAAGGGTGTCGACGGTCTCGCCCGACTGGCTCACGCCGATGGTCAACGTGCGCTCGTTCAGGATCGGGTTGCGGTAGCGGAATTCGCTCGCGATGTCGACGTCGGTCGGGAGGCCCGCCCACTGCTCGATGGCGTACTTCGCCACCAGGCCGGCGTGGTAGCTGCTTCCGCACGCCACGATGCAGACCCGCTCGATGGAACGGAGGTCGTCGTGGCTCAAGCCGGCCGACTCGTCGAGCACCAGGGTCCCGTCGGGAGCACGGCGTCCACGGAGCGTCGCGGCGACGGCCTTGGGCTGCTCGTGGATCTCCTTGGTCATGAAGTCGTCGTAGCCGTCCTGGCCGGCGGCGGCCGCGTCCCAGTCGATGGTGAGCGCCGCGGGCCGCGCGTGGGCGCCGTAGAGGTCGGTGACCCGCATGGTGCCGGGTCGCAACTCGGCGAGCTGGTCGTCCTCGAGGGCGAAGAGGCGCCGGGTGGCGCCGAGCAGGGCCGGGATGTCCGACGCGAGGAATGAGGTGCCGCCCTCGACACCGACGATGAGCGGCGAGATCCGCCGTGCCGCGACGATCAGGTCGGGCTCCTCGGCGTGGACGGCGGCGACGGCGAAGGATCCACGCACGTGGCGCAGCGCACGCCGGAGGCCCTCTGCGAGGGAGGTCCCGCGCACCATCTCGGTCTCGATGAGGTGCGAGAGCACCTCTGAGTCGGTCTTGGACGTCAGCACGTGGCCACCCCGCACGAGGTCGCGTGCCAACTCGGCGTGGTTCTCGATGATGCCGTTGTGGACGAGCGCGAGGCGACCGGTGCAGTCGAAGTGGGGGTGGGCATTGCCCGTGTCGGGCTGCCCGTGGGTCGCCCAGCGGGTGTGCCCGATGCCGATGCTGGCCAAGGGTGGCGGGTCGCCGCCGCCGACGAGCAGGTCGCGCACCGAGTGCGTCCCCTCGGCAGCGCGCGCACGCCACAGGCCGGTGTTCGTGACGAGCGCCACGCCGGCCGAGTCGTAGCCCCGGTACTCGAGGCGACCGAGTCCCTCGAGAAGGACGGGGAGGGCGTCGTCGACGCCGGTGACTCCGATGATGCCGCACATGGTTCTAGACCTCCGTCTGCCACAGGGCCGAGACGGCCGCTGCGATTGGTGTTGTTGGGACCCATCCGAGGTGTTGGCGCAAGAGGGTGACGTCCGCGCGCTGCCAGGGCACCGTGGCGGAGCGGGACGACCCGCCAGGCGATTCGAGGACGTCGCCCTCGAACCCCGCCGCCGCGGCGAGTAGCTCCACCATGGAGCGGCACGACATCGCAGCGCCCCTCCCGACGTTCAGGATCGGGTGCCGGTCGACGGTGGCGACGGCCCGCAGGGCGGCGGTCGCGACGTCGCTGCTGGCGACGAAGTCACGCTGCGCCCAGAGCGATCCGAGGATCACCGAACCCCGACCGACCTCCAAGGCCCGCTTGATCTCGCGCACCGCTGTGCCGGCCAGCGAGTCGCTCGGGCAGAAGGGCCCGACCGGGTTGAACACCCGGAGCACCGTGGCGCGGATGGCCCCCCTCGCCACCATGTCGCTGATCAGCTTGGTGGCGGCCAGCTTCGTGCGGCCGTAGTCGCCGACCGGGTTGGCCGGTGCGCTCTCGGCGATGCCGGCACCTTCGGGTTGGCGCCCGTACTCAGCTGCCGAACCCATGTGGATCAGCGGGACACTCTCGGTCAGGGAGAGGGCCTGGACGAGCTTGTCCACCACCGAGGTGTTCGCCGCCTCGAGTTGGTGCCAGGAGCCCGAGGTCGCGCCCACGCAGTTGATGACCGCGTCAGGCCGGGACTTCTCGAGAAGGAGCACGAAGTCGCGCACCGATGCACCGACGAGGTCCATCTGGGCCCACGACCCGAGCGGTGGCATGCGCTGCCGGGGGGGCCGGCGGCTGACGGCGATCAACGTCGGCGCGTCGGCCGACTGTTCGATCGCCGCGTGGACCTGGCTCCCGAGGAACCCGCTGGCGCCAAGCAGCAGGTACGTGGTCACCGCATGCCCGGAAGCAACCGTGGGCCGAGGATGTCGAATTCGCTGTTCGCCCGGTCGTAGTCGTCGGGCCGCCCGATATCGAGCCAGAACCCGTCGAAGGCGTAGCTGGCGGGCAGGGTGCCGCGCTCGATCAGGTCGAGCATGAGCTCGTCGAACCCGTAGGGAAGGCCGGGCGTGTAGCGCTCGAGGTGGCGCTTCGAGATCCCGTAGATGCCCATGCTCACCGAATAGGAGATCGGGGGCTTCTCGGTGAAGTTGGTCACCCGGCTGTCGATGACGTCGAGCACCCCGAAGTCGACCTGGTGGACACGCTTGAAGGTGGCGACGGTCAGCGGCGCCCCCGAGCTCACGTGGCTGTCGAGCAGGTCGCCGTAGTCGAGGTCGGTCAGGATGTCGCCGTTCATGAGGAGGAAGTTCTCCGGTAACCGGTCGAGCACCATGAGGGCGGGCCCGATGGTCCCGAGCGGGGACTCCTCGTGCACGTAGTCGACCTCAATGCCCCACTGGGAGCCGTCACCCACGTACGCGCGGATCAACTGGCCCAGGTGGCCGATGGCGAGCGTCGCCTTGGTGAAGCCCCTGTGGGACAGCTGACGCAGCACGATTTCCAGGATCGAGTACTGCTCGCCGATCGGGACGAGGGGTTTCGGGATGACGGTTGTGTAGGGCCGCAGGCGCACCCCTTTGCCGCCCGCGAGGATCACCACATGGCGTGTGTCGGTGCTGATCGGTGATTGGTATGTGTGGAGCTCAGACATGGCAGGGTCCCCTTCCGAGGGTCAGACGTTGTACTGGTCGGTCTTGTAACGGCGGAGGTTCTCTGGGCGGGAGAACCAGTCGATGGTGGCGAGCAGGCCTTCGGCGAGGGTGTGCGACGGTTTCCACGAGGCCGCCCGTTCGATGGCGGTGCTGTCCGACACGAGCCGGGTCACCTCCGAGCGCTCGGGGCGGAGCCGTTGGTCCTCGACCCGGATGTCGACGTCGACGTCCATCAGTGCGGCGATGAGCTCGACGGTGTCCGACACCGAGATCTCGACCCCTGAGCCAGCGTTGAAAGTGTGCCCGGCGACCTCGCCGAGCGGTGCCTCGAGCATCGACTGGAAGGCGTGGGCCGTGTCGAGCACGAAGTTGAAGTCGCGCGTCGGGGTGAGCGAGCCGAGGGCGATCTCACGTCGTCCCGCCGCCAACTGTGCGATCACCGTCGGGATGACCGCACGCATGGACTGGCGAGGCCCGTAGGTGTTGAACGGCCGGAGCGTGACCACCGGGAGGTCGAAGCTCAGGTGGTAGCTCTCGGCCAGCTTGTCGGCGGCGATCTTGGAGGCCGAGTACGGGGACTGGGCCTGCAACGGGTGCTCCTCGGAGATCGGCACGAACTGGGCGCTGCCGTAGACCTCGCTGGTCGAGGTGCACACCACCCTCGTGGTGCCGAGCGTGCGGGCGGCCTCGAGCACGTTCAAGGTGCCACCAGCGTTGGTCTCGAGGTAGGACCAGGGGGCCTGGTACGAGTACGGGATGGCGATGAGGGCGGCGAGGTGGCAGACCATGTCCGCCCCCGTCATGAGCGAGAGCACCGAGTTTCGGTCCCGCACGTCGCCGGGAACCACCTCGATGGACGCCAGCGCCTCGGGATGGAGCGACTCGAGCCAGCCCCACGAGCCGAAGGAGTTGTACTGGACCATGGCTCGGACCCGGTATCCGGACCCGACCAGGGTCTCGGCGAGGTGCGAGCCGATGAAGCCGTCCGCACCAGTGATGGCAATGGTCGTAGACATGATGACCCTGTTGCTTTCTCTTGTCGTGGTTAGTAGCTGAGGGGAGAGGTGAGCAGCCGCCGGGACATGGCGGCGAGGATGACGATCGCGACCGAGCAAGCGATCAACAGCGAGGTGATCCCGGCCAGCGGGGCGATGTGGCCGTAGTGGACGCGCACCGCCACCAGGCAGGCGCCGAGCACGACGAAGGTCGCGGCCCAGCAGACGAGGACCAGGTTGATCTGGTCCGACGACGCCAGCATCAGGGCCAAGAAGAAGGCAATGCCGAGGGCGCCGATGGCACCGAGGAACAGGGGGACCATGGCGGCGTGGCGATCCCGGCCGACCTCGACGGCCACCGCCGAGAGCACGGCGAGACCCGCGATGTAGGTGCCGACCGAGCGCAGGAACGCGATGCGCACCCGGTGGGCGAAGTTGTCCAGGTCGCTGCTGGCTGAGAGCGCGGTGGTGGCCCGGCTGCGGAAGGAGCGAAGGTGCCACTCCATGAGGCCGAGGGTGAGGAGCAGCGGCCACACGGCGATGGCCATGGCGTCACCCACCCGCGCCTCTTGACCGAACCCGATGATGACCGAGGTGAGCAACCCACACCCGAAGCCGTAGAACATGAATTTCGTCGCCCGCACCCAGTCCCCACGTCCAAGGCGCGTGCGATGCCAACGCGAGCTCGGCACGTGGCGTAGGGCAACCAGCAGCACCAGCGCTGCGGAGGCGACGACGGTCCACGCGGCGTTGCGCTGCGTGATGTTGTAGGGCAGCACCTGCAACGAGAGCACCGAACCGACGGCTGCGGGGAGGAGGCACAGCGCAAGCAGCCACTCGGCCTGTTGGAACAACAAGACGCCACTGGCGGCGAGATAGGCGGCCAGGACCACGGCGACCACGACGCAGGCCCTGGTCCCACCGAACTCGGCTCGTGCGAGCACGGCGACCCCCAGGGTCGCGGCCGCGCTGACGAGGATCGAGCTCAGCGATACCAGCGCATCGCTCCGGTCGCTGCCCCGCCCGCGCAGCGCCCAGCCGGCCGTGGCCGCCGCCTGGCTGATGCCCCACGCCACGGTGAGGCCGACGGGAAGCACCCACCACTTCATGGGGACGCCGAAGCCGTTCACGAGGACAGTGAAGAACAGGGCGGGGATGGCGTACAGCGCGCCGCGCAGGAGGTCGAACGGCGAGCCCATTGGCTGGCTGGGCTTGGGGGGCGCCTCTGTATCCACGAACGGCATGCCGTCGTAGACGGCTTGGGCGGCGGCGAAGACGTCGGGATAGCCGAACACGTCGCCGGCCACGCGGCTCGAGAGGCCGTAGGTCTCGAGTCGGGCCGCGATCTCGAGGGGGTCGACAGCGGCGGCACAGGCGCTCGCAAGCTCGGGGTCGTTGTGGACCCAGTCCATGATGGCCTGGTCAGGTCGGCTGCTTCTGACCAGGGCACCTTCAGCGCCGTACCCGCCGGTGGTGTCGCCGGTGGTGAGCGCGCCGTTGCTCGCGAGCCTCGGCATCGGGTCGTCGTTGGGCACCGCCTCCTCTGGCCGCGTGCCGTTCAGTGTCGTCATGAGGGGCGATCTCCTTACGATCCCGGCAGGGGGGCGAGCGCACGCAGCGGCTCCGTGCCCGTGCCCGCCACCTGCGGTCCGTCGATGTGCTCGCTCTCACGTGCGCGCTCTTGACGCTCGAGCACGGGTGCACTGGTGATACGTCCGGTCACTTCCCGGTACAGGTCGCCGAAGATGGCGAGGCTCTGCTCCAACGTGAACATGGAGAGAATGCGGGACCTGGCGGCGAAGCCGATGTCGTGGCGGAGGTCGGCGTCGGCGAGCAGCATCAGGCAGGCCTCGGCGGTCTGCTCGGGGTTCTGCGGCGGCACGATCACGCCGGCGTCACCGGTCGCCTCGCGGACGCCCCCGACATCGGTCGCGACGGTCGGCATGCCCGCGGCCATGGCCTCGATGAGTGTGTAGGGGAAGCCCTCCGAGATGCTGGTCAACAGGACCACGTGCCCGGCGTGATAGGCGTCGATGACCGAGGCCACCCTGCCCTCGAAGGTGGCCGCACCGACCAGGCCGAGCGAGTCCCGAAGAGCGATGCAGCGCTCCAGGTAGTCGAGGTTCTGGTTCGACGCGGCGCCGAAGATGCGCAAGCGAGCGGTCGGGATCCTCTCGCGCACGATGGCGAATGCGCGAAGCAATGTCTCGACGTCCTTCAGCGGGTCGATGCGGCCCAGCCACACAAGGGTGGGGATCTCGGGCTCGGACCGGCTGGTGATGAAGTTGGCGGCGTCCACCCCGTTGTAGATCGGCCGGATGCGCTCGGATGCCCCGCCGTTCGCCTCCTGCCACTGGCGGTTGTACTCGCTCCCCGGTGCGATGGCGTCGGCGATCTGGTAGCCGGCCCACGTCAGGCGTTTGAAGAACCGCAGCATGATCGCCCTGACCGCCGGGGCGTAGGTGCGCGCGTCGTAGGAGAGATAGCGCTCGCGCAGGTAGATCCCGTGCTCACTCAGCACAAGGGGCGTGGCTCGGGACCAGTAGGCCCCGAGGGCGGGGAGCACGGAGAGGCCGTTTGCGGTGGCGTGGCAGATGTCCACCTTGGGGGGCGGCACGAAGAGCGGCCGGAGCTGGTGTTCGATGAGCTCCAGTGCAATCCTGGCGTCGGATACGGTCGCCGAGGCAGCAGTGCCGGCCAGACGCCGATTGGTCGGGCCGGCCAGCTGCATGGCGCCGAGCAGGATCTCGAGTGATTCCTTGCTCTGCAGCGCACCGGTCAGGGGGCGTTCGAGCGAGAGCTCGAACAGGTGCCGGAGCGCCTCGAGGAAGGCGGGCTCGCCGTTGGCTTCGACCATGGAGCTGGCCAGTTGTGAGAACACGGCGTTGAGCTCGGCCGAGGATGCCTTCGACTGGCGCGACGATGGGGCGCCACCCCAGAGCTGGATCGGGTGCAGGCCGATGACGTTGTCGGGGAGCTCCCAGCTGGGCTCGTGGTCGTTGCCACCGATGATCGAGTAGATGTCGAACCGGTGGGGGGCGAGGCCGCGCACGAGTTGGTCACACCACACGCTCACCCCACCGGGGTGGTACGGGTAGGTGCCTTCCGCGAGCAGCGCGATGTCCATCGCTCAGCGCTCGCGTTCGAGGCGGGTCGGGGCAGGTGATTTCCTCATCGAGGTTGACAGTACGGAGCAGGGCCCGATCCCACCACCCCGGACTTTGTGCCGGCGAGGCTCATTTCAACCCGGTCATTGGACGGTCGTACCCGAGCGAAATCTGGGCGGACCCCGGGAGCAAATCACGCGCACCCTTGCACTAGCGCCTCGGCCAGAGCGCCATGGTGTGCACAGAAGAAGAAGGCGCGCGAACGACCCATTCCTGAGGCCCGTGCGAACGGCTCGCGACCATCCGGCGGCACTGTGCGACGACACCGGGGTAGCGGCAGGGACCACCCCACAAAACGCAGGGGTCCGGTGGCACCACTAGGCCGAAAGTGCGGGGTAGTTGCGCCATGGCGTCCGTCTTACTGTGCCGAGAGATCGGCGCGCACGGTGCGCGTCTGGCGTGAGGGAGTCGACAGATGTCTAGTTCGAAGTGGTCGCTCGTCAAGGTGATTGCAAGCCTGCTGGTGGTGGTCGTGGTGGCTGCCGCCGTCCTGTCAACGGTCACCCGCCGAGCTGCGGCGGCGTCGCCTCCCTCCCTCAACCTCAACGTCCTCCTCATCGGGGACGGCACCTCAGACGCCACGACTGCGGCATGGCAGTCGGCGCTCAGCAGCGAGGGGGTGGCCTACACACTGGCGACGGCCACCGGCGCCTACGGGGCAGAGACAGTGACACTCCCCGCACTCACCACCGGTACGGTCGGCAACTTCAACGGCGTGGTGATTGCCGACTCGCCCGCCGCCTTCGCCTCCGGGCAGCTGACGAGCCTCTTCTCCTACGAGTCCTCCTATGGCGTGCGCCAGATCGACGGCTATACGGCCCCGTACCTGGGCGAGACCTCGGGCACTGCGGGTGCCCTTGACGGCACCACCGGCACGGTGACCCCGGCGGGCCTGGTGGCCCTCCCACAGCTGAAGGGCCCACTCCCGTTCGACACGGGCACCTACGGCTACGGCGCCACAGTGACTGCCGGCGCCCCCTTCACCCCGTGGATCACCGACGCCGCCGGCCAGGTTGTCGCCGGCGTCTACCAGCACCCTTCGAGCGATGCGCAGGCCGGCGTGAGCGAGCTCGAGATCGGGTTCAACTACGGGGCCACCTACCTCCAGTGGCTGCTGCTCTCGCCCGGGCTCGTGAACTGGGTGACCCAGGCCACGCACCTAGGCCTCTACAGGAACTTCTTCGGCCAGGACATCGACGACAACTTCATCTCCGACAACGAGTGGAGCTCGGAGTACCAGTGCACCCCGGGAGCAACCGATCCCGTCGATTACACCTGCCCCGCCGCCGAGCAGGGCGCGACCCCAGGATCCGCCCCCGGCGTCCCCGCCGACGTCCAGATGAGCGCGGCCGATGTCGCCTACGTCGTGGCGTGGGAGCAGACGACCGGCATCAAGCTCAACCTCGCCTTCAACGGCGTGGGCGCCTGCACCGCGCCGACCGCTGCCGACGAGTCGAGCGCGAACTGCACCGGATCGATCAGCACCGCGGGGGGGACGGTCACCGATCCTGGCCAGTCCGTTGACGCGACTGCCCCGAACGACCAGGGGCTCATCAACGCCCTCCTCGCCGACAAGTCTGACTTCAACTGGATCAACCACACCTGGTCCCACCAGTTCCTCGGTTGCATCGTCTGGCAGACCCAGCCCCTCACCAGCGTGACCCCCAACGCGACCGGCGGCTCGCTGGCAGCCGGCACCTACAGCTACGAGATCACCGCGGCGACGGCCTACGGAGAGTCCGAGCCCTCGACGACCGCGTCGGCCGTGGTCGCGGCCAGCGGCTCGGTCACGCTCGCCTGGCCCGACGCCACCAATGGGACCGGTACGGACGGGACAGTGGGCCCGACGCTCGCCCAGGAGGAGGCCAACCACACCGGTGGCTCGGGCTTCTGGGGCTACAACATCTACCGGGAGAACCCGGGCGCCACCACCTATGGCCTGGTCGGCCAGGTGGCCGAGTCGAGCGCCACCACCTACAGCTTCACCGACACCGGAACCGTGGCCACACCAGGGGCAGCGCCCGACTCGAGCGACACCTACCCGACGGCCACCAACCCCGGCATCGACTGCTCGAGTGCGGCCGGGAGCTGGGACCCCGCCACCAGCACGACCGCTGACTCCTCGATCGAGCAGGAGATCGGGCTCAATCAGGCGTTCGCCGCCGCCAACGGTCTGCCCAACTACACGTCCGCGGCGGTGGTGACCGGCGAGCACTCGGGCATCGAGAGCCCGAACATGCCGGCCGCCTTGGCCGGCACCGGCGTCACGACCTTTGCGACGGACGCCTCCCGGCAGCCCAACCCCTACTCGCTCACCTCGGGCTCGAACACGGCGCTCTCGGCACCTCGCTACCCGAGCAACATCTACTACAACGCCAGCAACTGGCCCGATGAGATCAACGAGTACGACACCCTCTACACCGCACCGACGGTCAACCTCGGCAACGCCACCTACCCGACCGAGACTGGCCACTGCGCCGCCTCTGGGGCGACGACCTGTGCCACCACGCCGCCGAACGAGACAACGATCCTGGCGTCGGAGTCGAGGATCATGCTCAGCCACGTGCTGGCCAACAACCCAAGGGTGGGCTACGCGCACCAGACGGACCTGATCGGCCCAGCCACTTCGAACGGAGCCGACTACGGCTACACGATCCTGACGCTGATCAACAACATGCTCAGCCAGTACCAGAGCTGGACATCGGCGCCACTCGTCCAGATGACCGACGTGACCGACGCCCAGACCCTGGCGGAGCAGAGCGCCTGGGCAACGGCGAACACCGCCGGGACCGTTAAGGCGTCGGAGACCAACGGTGTCGTCACCGTCACCAACTCGGGCACCTCGACGGTGTCGGTGCCGGTGACGGCCGCTGCTGGGACGACCGAGGGCACTGCGTCCTGGGGCACCACCTACGGCGGCTCGCAGTCCGACTGGGTCTCGCTCGCACCCGGCGCATCGCTCACCTTGACCGAGCACGTGGCGCCGACCATCATCAGCGCCAACACGGCCTCGTCCATCGTGGGCCTCGCCTTCAGCGACACCATTTACACGAACGGCTACCCGGCACCGGCGATCACCGAGACCGGCGCGCTGCCGACGGGCCTCACTTTCGTCGACAACGGCAACGGCACCGCCACCCTCTCGGGGACGCCGGCGACCGGCACCGGTGCGCTCTACCCGATCACCATCACGGCGACGTCGAGCTCGGGGACGACCACCCAGGCGTTCTCGCTCACCAACTCGGGAGCACCCACGATCACGAGCCCGGGGACGGCAACGTTCGCCAACGGTGGAGTGGTGTCGAATACCTACACAGTGACGACGACCGGCTTCCCGCTCCCGACCATCGCCCTTGGGACGGCGACGCCCCTTCCGCCGGGAACGACCTTCAAGGACAACGGCAACGGCACGGCGACCATCTCGGGACCGACGACGGCAGCGACCGGGGCGACGTATCCGGTCACCATCACCGCCACCAACAGCTCGGGGAGCACCGCTACGCTGGCGCTGACCATCTCCATCGTCGCACCTGCGCCGCCGGTGATCACCAGCAGTGCAACGGCGGACTTCACCGTCGGGCACGTCGGGTCCTTCGCGGTGACCACGACCGGTGCACCCACGTCGGTGATCACCGAGACGGGGAGCCTCGACGGCCTGACGTTCGTGGACGGCGGTAACGGCACGGCACTGCTCTCGGGCACGCCGACCACGCAGGGGACCTTCCCGATCACCGTCACGGCGGCGAACGGGGTGAGCCCCAACGCCACCCAGACGCTGTCCATCGTGGCGGGCCAGGGCCCGGCCATCACGAGTGCGGCCTCGGCCACCTTCTCGGTCGGGATCAGCAGCTCATTCACCGTGACGACCTCGGGCAGCCCGGCGCCGTCGATCGGCTGGTCCGGGACATTGCCTCAGGGCATCAGCCTGAAGGACAACGGCAACGGGACCGCCACCATCTCGGGGAGCCCGGCCGAGGGAACGGGCGGGGGCCACGTGTTGACCCTGCTCGCCACCAACGGGACCGGGAGCGTGAACCAGGCCTTCTTGCTCACGGTGATCGGCAACGCCAACCTTGCCGGCGGTGACCATGTGGCCGCCACACCTGACGGCAACGGCTACTGGATGGTCACGCCGACCGGGGCGATCACCACGTACGGCGACGCCGTCAACTACGGCTCGATGGCCGGGAAGCCGCTCAACAAGCCCATCGTGGGTATCGCCAGCATGCCGGACGGCAAGGGCTACTGGCTCGTGGCATCCGACGGCGGGATCTTCAGCTTCGGCGACGCTGCCTTCCGCGGCTCCATGGGCGGCACGCCGCTTAATCAGCCAATCGTGGGCATCACCAGCACCCCCGACGGCCAGGGCTACTGGATGGTGGCCTCCGACGGCGGCATCTTCACCTTCGGCGATGCCCCGTTCCACGGCTCGACCGGGAACATCCGGCTCAATCAACCGATCGTCGGGATGTCCGCCGACCAGACCGGCAACGGGTACTGGTTGGTGGCCTCCGACGGAGGGATCTTCACCTTCGGCGACGCCCAGTTCTACGGCTCGACCGGGAACATCCGGCTCAACAAGCCGGTGATGGGCATGGCCGAGTCGAGGGACGGCCACGGCTACTGGCTGATCGCCTCGGACGGCGGGATCTTCACCTTCGGAGACGCCCAGTTCTACGGATCGGGCGGCTCGTCAGGGAAGTCGGCGGCAGGTCTCATCGCATCCCCGAACACTCCGGGCTACGCGCTGATCGACAGCGACGGCACCCGGACGAACTTCGGATGGTGAGAAAGGGGGGGTGACTGCCCACTGACCGGGCCCGAGCAAGCCCGGTCAGTGGGCGGCCCCGAGCGCGTCGGCGCTCATCTTCGGGATTGCACGTATGAGAAGAACGATTTGAGGCGAAAGAGATTCATGCAGTTGACTTGGTCACGGCGGTCAATGTCCCACCTCCTGGCGATCGGTGCGGCACTGTGCGTGGTGCTCGCCGCCACCCTGGTGGTGGTCGTCCGCTCGGATGCCGCGACCCCGCCGCAGCTCGACCTCGATGTCCTGCTCATCGGCGCGGGATCGAGTGACCCGACCACTGCCGCCTGGCAGTCGGCCCTCTCGAGCGAGGGCGTCAACTACACGTCGGTGACGGCGGCGGGTGCCTACGGGAGCGAGACCGTCACGTTGCCGGCCCTCACGACCGGCGCGACCGCCAACTTCAACGGGGTTGTGTTCGCCGACTCCCCGAGTGCGTTCGCCGCAGGCCAACTCACCGCACTCGATTCGTTCGAGTCGACCTTCCGGGTCCGCCAGATCGACGGCTACAGCTATCCCTCGCCCGCGCTCGGCCAGACCGATGTCACGGGCGCAGCCCTCGACGGCACCACAGCACAGCTGACCGCCGCCGGCCTCGCCGGCCTCCCGGCGCTGAAGGGTCCGGTGCCCTTCGACACCGGCACGTACGGCTACCCGGCGACGGCCGACGCCGGCGCCCCGTTCACACCGTGGATCGAGAATACGGCCGGCCAGGTGCTGGGTGGCGTCTATCAGCACCCTTCCACCGACCCCCAGGCCGGCGTCACCGAGCTCTCGCTCAATTTCGATTACAACGCCACGCAGTTGCAGTGGCTCCTCCTCGCGCCCGGCCTCATCGACTGGGTCACTCAGGGCAACCACCTGGGCCTCTACCGGAACTACTTCGGCCAGGACATCGACGACAACTTCATCTCCGATAACGAGTGGAGCTCGCAGTACCAGTGCACGCCGGGCGCCACCGAACCGCCCGACTACACGTGCCCCGCCGGGGTGGCCAACAACCCCGCCGACACGCCCCCCGACGTCCAGATGAGTGCGGCGGACGTCGCCTACGTCGTGGCATGGGAGAAGCAGACGGGCATCACGCTCAACCTGGCGTTCAACGGGATCGGCGCCTGCACGGCACCCAGCGCCGCCGCCGAGTCGAGCGCCAACTGCACTGGGTCGGTGAAGGACGCTGGGGGGACCTTCACCGACCCGGGCCAGGTGGTCGACGCCAGCTACCCGAACGACCAAGCTCTGATCAACGCACTCCTGGCCGACAAGGCCGACTTCAACTGGATCATCCACACCTGGTCCCACGAGTTCTTGGGCTGCATCGTCTGGCAACCCCAGGCCCTCACAAGCGTGACGGCCAACGCCACCGGCGGCTCGTTCACCGCAGGGTCTTACAGCTACGAGATCACCGCGGCGACCGCCTACGGTGAGTCCGAGCCCTCACTGCCGAAGTCCGCCACCGTCGCGGCCAACGGCTCGGTGACCGTCACCTGGCCCGACGCCACCAACGGCGTGGGCACCGACGGGACGAAGGGACCGACCCTGGCCCAGGAGGAGGCGAACCACACCGGCGGTACCGCATTCTGGGGCTACAACGTCTACCGGGAAAACCCCGGATCGACCACCTACGGACTGGTCGGCCAGGTGGCCGAGAACCCGGCCGGCACCACCGCCACTTACAGCTTCTCCGACACAGGTGCCTCCGTCCCCGGAGCGACACCGGGCTCGAGTGACACCTTCCCGACCGCCACCAACCCCGGCATCGACTGCTCGAGCGCGGCCGGAAGCTGGGACCCGGCCACCAGCACCGCCGCCGACTCCTCGATCGAGCAGGAGATCGGCCTCGACCAGGCGTGGGCAACGGCGAACGGCCTCCCCAACTACACGTCCTCAGCCGTCGTGACCGGTGAGCACTCCGGCATCGAGAACCCCAACATGCCCGCCGCCCTGGCCGGGACCGGGGTCACCACGTTCGCAGCCGACGCCTCGCGCCAGCCCACTCAGTACTCGCTCGCCTCGGGGACCAACACGGCGATCTCCGCGCCCCGCTACCCGAGCAACATCTATTACAACGCCAGCAACTGGCCCGACGAGCTCAATGAGTACAACACCCTCTACGCCGCACCCGGCGTGAACCTCGGCAACTCGACCTACCCGACCGAGACCGGCCACTGCGATGACACGTCGTCGACCACCTGTCTCAGCACGCCGGCCACCGAGGCGACACTGCTGACGTCGGAGTCGAGGATCATGCTGAGCCACGTCCTCGCCAACAATCCGCGTGTCGGCTACGCCCACCAGACCGACCTGATCGGCCCGGCCACTTCGAACGGCGCCGATTACGGCTACACGATCCTGACGCTGATCAACAACATGCTCAGCCAGTACAACAGTTGGACTACTACGCCGCTCGTCCAGATGACCGACGTGACTGAGGCGCAGACGCTGGCTCTGCAAAGCTCGTGGGCCAAGGCGCAGAGCGCCCGTACGGTCACGGCATCTGTGCAGAATGGGACCGTGACGGTCACCAACACCGGCACCTCGGCGATCAATGTCCCGGTCACCGCGCCCAGGGGGACCACGGTGAACGGGTCCGCCTTCGGCACGGCCTACGGCGCCACGTTGTCGGGCTGGGAAAGCTTGGCCGGCGGCGCCACGTTGACGCTCACCCAAAGTGTCGCCCCGTCGATCACCAGCGCGAACTCGGCGACGTCGATCGTCGGGTCGGCGTTCAACACGACCGTGACCACGATCGGCTCGCCCACACCCGCGCTCACCGAGACCGGAACACTGCCTGGTTCCATTACGTTCAAGGACAACGGCAACGGCACCGCCACCATCTCGGGCACGCCGGCCGCCGGGTCCGGCGGTAGCTATCCGATCACCATCACGGCGACGAGTAGCGCCGGGACGGCGACGCAGGCATTCACTCTCACCAATGACGAGGCCCCCGCCATCACCAGTGCGAGCACGGCGAGCTTCTCCACCGGGATCTCGGCGACGTACACCGTGACGACGACAGGCTATCCGGCACCGACCGTCACGGAGAGTGGCACGCTGCCGAGCGGCCTCGTGTTCAGCAGCGCCTCGAACGGCACTGCCACGATCTCGGGGGCGGCCGCGAGCGGAACTGCTGGGACGTACTCGGTCTCCTTCTCGGCCACCAATGCCTCGGGGAGCACGGCCACGCTGGCGGTGACCATCACCGTCACAAACGCCAGCGCGCCGACCATCACCAGCGGATCGTCGGCGTACTTCACCCTGGGTCAATCCGGCTCGTATGCGGTCACCACCACCGGCTCGCCCACGTCGGCCATCACTGAGGTTGGTGCTCTCGACGGACTCGTGCTCGCAGACCAGGGCAACGGGACGGCACTCCTGTCGGGGACGCCGAGCACGACCGGGACGTTCCCGGTCAGCATCACGGCGGCGAACGGGGTCGGTCCGAATGCCAGCCAGACGCTCTCGATCATCGTCGGCCAGGGTCCGGTCTTCGCCAGCGCTGCGTCGACCGCCTTCACTGTCGGCACGGCGGGCACCTTCACGGTGACGACCACAGGATCCCCCGCGCCCTCGCTCGGAGAGACCGGCACACTGCCGACCGGCGTCAGCTTCACCGACAACGGCAACGGCACGGCCACGATCTCGGGAACTCCCGCCGCCGGGACCGCCGGGAGCTACACGCTCGATCTCGCGGCTGTGAACGGCACGGGCACGACCAGCCAAAGCTTCACGTTGTCCGTCGACCAGGCACCCGCCATCACGAGTGCTGGCTCGGCCACCTTCACGGTGGGAACTGCAGGGAGCTTCGCGGTGACCTCGACGGGCTCGCCGGCACCTGCGGTCACCGAGTCAGGGGCGTTGCCCTCGGGCGTGGTCTTTACCGCCGGGACCAGCGGCTCGGCGACGATTGCCGGCTCCCCGACAGCCGTGGGGACGTTCCCCATCACCCTCACGGCCACCAACGGGGTGACGCCCAACGCAGTTCAGTCGTTCACCTTGACCGTGAACCAGGCGCCAGCCATCACGAGTGCCGGATCAGCGACATTCACCGTCGGAACACCCGGCTCGTTCTCGGTGACCACGACGGGGAGCCCGACGGCGACCCTGTCGGCCACGAGTAGCCCGGCGCTGCCGTCGGGGGTCACCTTCACGGCCAACAGCAACGGGACGGCCACCCTGGCAGGAGTGCCGCCAGCGGGCAGTCAGGGCGTCTACGCGCTGACGGTCACCGCCAGCAGCGCTGCGGGGACGGCCACCCAGGTCCTCACGCTCACCGTGAACAGTGGTCTCGCCATCACCAGCGCAGCGACCGCGACCGCAACCGCGGGCGACGCGTTCAGCTTCACCGTGACGGCAAGTGGCACGCCGGTACCCACGTTGGCGCGCACCGGCACCTTGCCGTCCGGCGTCACGTTCACGGCCAACAGCAACGGGACAGCGACCCTGGCCGGGACCCCCGCGGCCTCGGCAAAGGGGCCCTACCTGGTCACACTGACTGCGAAGAACTCAACAGGCACGACGAGCCAGGCCTTCACCCTGACGGTCGATAACGTACCGAGCTTCACGAGTGCAGCGACCCTGACCGAAACGGCAGGTACGGCGTTCACCTTCACGGTTGCCACAGCCGGCTATCCGACGCCGACACTCACCAGCGGCACGCTGCCGGCCGGGATGAGCTTTGTCGACAACGGCAACGGCACGGGGTCGTTGGCGGGCACGACAGCGGTTGGAGCCGGGGTCTATCCGGTGACAGTCACCGCGGCCAACGGGGGTGGCTCCACCAACCAGACGATCACCGTGACCGTCAAGGCTGCCGGGACCACGGTGCCGGTGCCCACCTTCACCAGCGCAGCAAGTGCAACCGCCACCGCGGGGACGCCGTTGAGCTTCACGGTCACAACCGCAGGCAGCCCGACCACGGCCTACACGACCACGGTCACGCACAGCGGTGCGCTGCCGGCCGGTGTCAGCTTCAGCAACAACGGCAACGGAACGGCCACGTTGGCCGGCACGCCATCGGCGACAAGTGGAGGCACCTACCCCATCACGTTCACGGCGACCAACTCGGCCGGCACCACGACGCAGTCCTTTGTCCTCACGGTCAGTGCCGCGCCAAAGATCACATCGGGAGCCACCGCGACGGCCACCGACGGCTCCAGTCTGACCTTTACGGTGAAGACCTCCGGGGCACCGGCGCCGGCACTGACCGAGAGCGGAACCCTTCCACAGGGAGTCACTTGGGTGGACAACGGGAACGGCACAGCCACCCTGGGTGGTGCACCCGGGGTCGACCAGGGTGGGGTGTACAAACTGACGATCACCGCGACCAACACATTCGGTACGGCGACGCAGGCGTTCACCCTGACCGTGGACCAAGCCCCTGGGATCACCAGTGCGGCGAGCGCGAGTGCGACCCACGGGACTGCGTTCAGCTTCACGTTCACCAGCACCGGTTACCCGTTGGCGAGTGTGACCCACACCGGGACCGTACGGGGCTTGACCTACACGAACAATGGGAACGGCACGGCGACGTTGAAAGGCACCCCGAGGACCGCAGGAACCTACGTGCTGTCGATCACGGCCAAGAACGCTGTCGGAACAACGACCCAATCCTTCACCCTGACGGTGAGTTGAATCGACGTGCCACCAGCAGCCAGGCCTCTCGTTGACCGATCAGGCACACTCATGACCGAACGGCCCGCAGGCTCACCGTGGGCGCGGGTGTGGGCGACGACCCCCGGACGCGCTTTTCAGTCCCCTTCGTTGACCATCGGTGCATTCAGGTGCTGCCCGGGCAGGTTGCCGAGATTGGCTGCATCCCCCAGTGGGAGCGAGCCACCATTGCTCTCAGCCAGTCAGTAGGCGTCGTTGTCGGGGGTGGGCGCGACACCGACGACCGGAGCGGTGAGCCCTGCGCCCACACCTGAGCCCTCGAACGGGGCGTCGCCGAACCGGAAGACCCCGTCGTCGGTGCCAAGCAGCCAGGAGGGCGACACGCTCCTCGCCGACGCCGACGGGCTGTTCCTCACCGTCGACCTCGAACACTTCGCCGAACGGGGTACCCGGCCCCCTGATCCCAAGGAATCGGCAGCAACAGCCCTCGTCCTAGTGTGCAGGCAACGTGACGGGAAGGGACATGGACGATGATGGTGGGCGGGCCGCCGCGATGAACCGCTAATGGCGCCGGCGGCACCCAAGCGAGCGGAACGGCTTCAGCGTGGACTCGATCGGATGATC